>Ga0075949_104_pt1 | contig 73752 bp, 59 predicted proteins | sample RifGroA2_FD_68013 | JGI IMG/M metagenome (GOLD analysis project Ga0075949, IMG submission 68013) | Parcubacteria bacterium GW2011_GWA2_43_13
CCAGCGTAAGTCGCGGTGGTGAGCACTTTTGAGGCGTCAGTGTCGCCAAGCAGTGTGCCGATGACACCAAAGATATTGATAGCGTTGGCGATCTTTCCTACTACTAAGTCAGCGTCTCCAGCCAAAGTGCCGCCACTGTAATAGCCGGCTGTTACTGATTGGTCTGTTGGGCTAGCGCTTAAAGCAAACGCGCCATTGTCGGCTATTGTCCCCGCGACACCCAAATAACTCGTTCCTGAAAGCAGTTTCGTCGCGTCAATTGTCGGAATGGAATTGTAGATTTGCGTCAGAGTGTAAAGAGTGCCTGCCGGAGCCGCGCTGGGCGAAAAACCATGGTTTGCTTCGGTTGAGGTGGCATTGGTGGTCAGCCGCGTATAAATATCGGAAAAGGTATAACTTGTCGCCGCCGGGCTGACCGAAGGCGCTAATAAACCCGCTTGAACGATTCCGTAAATCATCAAAACGGGAATCATTACTGTTAATCCACCCTTGAGCACGCCCCCGAAAAGACGAGCCCCGGCAGTAGAACGCTTCGCGTTCACTACGGGGTAAGAATGTCTCTGCCAAAACAACTTTCTCGTTCTAAGATAAAAACTTTTGTGCCGACCAGAATAAATGTCGTGCACCTGCCATTGATTTTTTCTTTTGAACATATTTTTAGACAATTCCTCGGTATCTATTTTGGTTACGTTTCCGTCTAATTACCTTGATGTTTAATAAATCCAACTAAACCCCTGACCACTCCGCCACCAAAACCGGCGATTAAAATTGATAAATAAATTGATTCAAACATAGTTTTGTGCAATTAAAAAAGCACTATAAAAATAGCGCTTTAAGTTATTAAAAGTATGAAATTCTAAATCAAAATCGCGGAGCGATTTTACTCTCTCTCTCTCGTAATTCCGTCCTGCTTGCCCCGTAGTGAACGCAAAGCGTTCTATTACTGGGGCCGGCTGAATAGGAGTTATATTGTTATAAAATTGTTTAGTCATCTTGATTATATTATAGCATACCCAAAATCTAACGCAAAACTCAATGGCAAATTCGTCCTCTTTCAAGCTATTTTACATTATACCATATTTTTGATAAAGTGATATTATATAAATAGTGAATTTTTCTGCCTCGCCGCCTGCTCTGTCAGGAGCAAAAGCCAGCAAAAAAGTTTTCTTTTCCTTTTAGAAGAAAAAATCGGGCGCGCGCAAATTAAAAAATGTGAAGAAAACTTTTTACTGGCTGGCGAGCGTTAACGAGCGGCGGCGAGGCGGAGCGTCAAAGTTCGCAGTCCGGATTTTCGTCAAAAAAAGTTCGGATTTTAACCAAAAGGCACCGAACCAAAAACAGAGCGTACGCTCTGTTTTTGGTTCGGAAGGGGTGGGATTCGAACCCACGAGGACCTTTCAGCCCTAACGGTTTTCAAGACCGTCGCTTTCGACCGCTCAGCCACCCTTCCACTATCAAGGCGTTGTAAACTTACAATACAAAAAATGATTGTGCAAGTGAATAAAAAAATAAAAAACTACACCCTTTAGTGTGGAGCCAAGGGGTATTGAACCCCTCTATCCGAGTGTCAAGCGCGGATTCCTCACCATGAGGTGGCCACTTGAACTCCACACAATGTATTGTATCATGATGAAATGTAAATATAAAAAGTCCGAGATATAATCTCGGACTTTTAGGATACAATAGAACCCGCGCCTGACACAATCAGTATAGCATATTCGTACATCCTGTCAGGTGTTGTAAGAAAATATTTTTATTGCATACTGTGGGGGTGTTTAGTCCGATGTTTGCGTACGACGCGCAGGCGCAATAATGAGCGCTGGAGTTCCGCCTCTGCAGATGCGAAACTTTCAACATCTCCATGTTTTTCGCTCATAATCTTTTCCGCCCGCTCGCGCGCTGATTCTGCTAATTTTTCATCTATTTCTTCTGCGCGCTCTGCCTGATCTGCCAATACCACAACACTATCCGACTGAACCTCTGCCATCCCACCTGATACTGCCATGTAAAACTCTTCGCCTTTCTGTTTGGCAATAATCTCGCCTAATCCAAGCGATGTTACCATTGGCATATGATTCGCAAGCACACCAAACTCTCCTGCCGTGCCAGGTAACGTTACCATGTCCACCTCTTGGTCAAATACCAATCGTTCAAGCGTTGCTATTTTTAATTGGAAAGAAGCCATACCGTATAATGACAAATTTCAGTTATCAGTTTTCACGTATCAAATGTGATACGTGAAAACTGACATTTGACAATTGGCCTCTATTTTTTCACTTCATCAATGCTCCCCACCATGTAAAATGCGCTCTCGGGGACATCATCACAATTCCCAGACAAAATTTCTTTAAAACTGCGAATGGTATCCGCAAGCGGAACATACTTACCTGCAGTGCCGGTAAATATTTCTGCCACAAAAAACGGCTGTGATAAAAATCTTTGAATCTTGCGCGCACGGGTTACAGTTAATTTATCTTCTTCGCTCAATTCATCCATCCCCAAAATCGCGATAATATCCTGCAAATCTTTATATCTTTGCAAAATCCTTTGCACTTCGCGCGCAACGTGATAATGCTCCTCGCCCACAATCCCCGGCTCAAGCACGGTTGACGTTGAATCCAATGGATCAACAGCCGGATAAATCCCCAACTCGGTTAATGCGCGGGATAGCACCACCGTGGAATCCAAATGCGTAAACGCTGTCGCAGGAGCGGGATCAGTCAAATCGTCTGCAGGTACATAAATCGCTTGCACTGATGTGATTGATCCTTTTGTTGTTGATGTAATGCGCTCTTGCAGGGTGCCCATCTCTTCTGCCAATGTCGGCTGATACCCCACCGCAGATGGCATACGCCCTAACAATGCCGATACCTCGCTTCCCGCTTGAGTAAACCGAAAAATATTATCAATAAAAACCAACATATCGCGATTTTCCACATCACGAAAATATTCTGCCATGGTAAGCCCAGCCAACCCCACGCGCAAACGCGCGCCTGGTGGCTCATTCATTTGGCCAAAAACCATAATGGTTTTATCTATCACGCCTGATTCTGTCATCTCATGGTATAAATCATTCCCTTCGCGACTTCGCTCCCCTACTCCGCAAAAAACAGAATACCCGCCATGCTCTGCCGCGATATTGCGAATCAATTCCTGAATCAATACTGTTTTACCAACACCAGCTCCGCCAAACAACCCAACTTTACCGCCCTTGATAAACGGCGCAAGTAAATCAATCACTTTAATGCCTGTTTCAAAAATTTCCGTCTTGGTTGATTGCTCGCAAAATTCCGGAGCTGGTCGGTGAATGGGCCAACTTTCTTTTGCTTTCACCGCGCCTTTGTTATCAATGGTTTCACCTAACACATTAAATAAACGACCCAAACTTCCCTGCCCCACTGGCACGGATATTGGGGCGCCGGTATTTTCTACTTCAGCGCCACGCACCAATCCGTCGGTTGATGTCATGGCAACAGTACGGACTTCTGATCCGCCCAAATGCTGTTCAACCTCAAGTACGACATCAGTACGGTCATTATTTTGCACTTTCAATGCCGTGTACACCGGTGGCACATCGCCGTCTGAAAATACGACATCAACAACTGGTCCGATAATTTGTGTAATAATTCCTTTCATAAAATATGGAGCAATCCTAATTACGAATGACATCCAAATCTACTAATATACGAATGTACCGCATTACTTGTAACATTCGTAGATTCGGATGCAATGAGTAGATTAGGATTGCGTTATACTGTTGCCATAGCGCCTGCACTGATTTCCGCGATCTCGCGTGTAATATTAGCTTGTCGCGCCTGATTATACGCAAGTTGTAAATCGCTGATCATTTCCCCTGCTCTGTCTGTTGCATTTTTCATTGCAATCATGCGCGCGGAATGTTCAGATGCGCGTGAATCCAGTAGTGCCTTGTATACCAGCACTTCTATTAAATAAGGAATAAGGTGCTGGAACACTGTTTCTGGTGATGGTTCAAAAATATAATCAGCACGCGTCCCTCCCGCTCTCACGTCATACCTCACCCCACCCTCTCCTATGTTAGGAGAGGGGGACGACGCAACTTCCGCAATCTGCTCAAATATGGAAATATCAATCGGCAATAACTTTCTCACCACCGGGCGCTGAAGAATCGTATTCACAAAATCCGTATACGCAATATACACCTCCCGATACTCTTGTTTTATAAAACCTTGCGTTGCAATATGCGCAATCGGGGTAACCTCATTCATAGTAAAATGGTCGCCAATACCTGAAAAATCCGCACTAATCGGCATACCCATGCGCCGCGCAAAATCACGCCCCTTTTTTCCCACAGACACAATATCCAAATCATGAGGATGATCCTTAATCAACGGCAATACAGCGTTAAAAAGGTTAATATTTAATCCGCCGCAAAAACCGCGATCAGCGCTGATAAGAATAAGCCCCACTTTTGCGTTTACAGGCGACTGCTCCCAAAAAGGATGAAAATGTGAACCTGCCAAATGTTGAGTTAAATGGTTGAGAATATTCAATGCGCCTTGTGCGTATGGATTCGCCTCTTGAGAACGTTTTTGCGCTTTTTTCATTTTAGACGTTGCGACCAATTGCATTGCACGCGTAATCTGCCGCGTATTGGTTACGGACTTTATTCTGCGTTTTATATCGCGTGTATTTGAAGACATATAACGAATAACTCACACATCCGCCAGCTTCCGCCAAAGGCGAATCTGCCTCTGGCAGTGGCAGACACATGCCACACAAATCTGTTAATCAACTTTCTCAACTACTCCATTTAATGTTGCAAAATAGGTCTCTATAGCCAGGTCTGGGAATGTCTGTTTGATATACTCACCTGCTTGCTTGAGTTCTGATTCGTGTTTGGCGTATTCTTGCTCATCTCCCTCACATGCCCCTTTCCCGCCATACGCACCACAGTCCTCATGATTGATCAGTATCACTTTTTGGATATGGTGCAAATTATGCGCGATTTCAATTTGCTTTAACAGCAAAGCGCGATTGTGTTCATCAGCAGGTGTCGTGATATTCAAAACCCCGCCAGCAATGCCGACTCTATCATGATCTCCAATAAGATGTTGCGATTCCAACCATGCATGGATTGACTTTTGAAATCGAAAATCAATGCAGGTAAAAACTATAGTTGAACATGAATGAGACATAGTGGTGAATGACAAATAACTTTCGTATCATTTGGCATTTATCATTAAGTGTTGATTTGACATTTGTTATTCTCATCAGAATCCTTTTTTAAACTCTTCTGCTAATTTTTTGACTTTTTCTTGCGTTTGTTCAGTAAAATCCTTTGTTTCATGAATTTTGGCAATCAATTCAGGCGCTGCTGTGTCAAGGAATATTCTAAAACTGCTTTCAAACTGTTTTACTTTTTCAAGTTCAATGTCATCCAATATACCGCTTGTCGCGCTAAAAATAGCAATGACCTGATATGCCAAAGGGACAGGATCGTAATTTACTTGTTTGAGTATTTCAGTTAAACGCTTTCCGCGTTCAATACGGTTGCGGGTCTCTGTATCCAAATCCGAACCGAATTGCGCAAATGCGGCCAACTCGCGGAATTGAGCCAATTCCAAACGCAACTTTTTTGCTACTGACTTCATTGCCTTGGTCTGGGCCGAACTACCGACACGCGAAACCGAAAGCCCCACATTCACCGCAGGCCTGATATCAGAATAAAATAAATCCGGTTCCAAATATATCTGGCCATCTGTAATAGAAATGACATTGGTAGGAATATAGGCAGACACATCACCTGCTTGGGTTTCGATAACCGGCAAAGCAGTCAATGATCCGCCTCCGTGCTCATCACTCATTTTAGCAGCGCGCTCGAGTAAACGGGAATGCAAGTAAAAGACATCACCCGGGTATGCTTCACGACCTGGCGGACGACGCAATAGCAAAGCGATCTGACGATATGCGGATGCATGTTTTGACAAATCATCATACACAATCAACGCATCTTTCCCTGCATCTCTAAAATACTCGCCCATGGCACAGCCGGCATACGGCGCTAAATATATCAATGCGGCGGGATCAGACGCACCTGCAACAACCACAATAGTATGCTCCATTGCGCCTGCTTCCTTAAGTTTAGTAACAAGTTTCGCAACTTTGGATTCTTTTTGCCCGATGGCAACGTAAATACATGTAAGGTCCCCGCCGATTTGATTCAAAATTGTATCAATTGCTATTGCTGTTTTCCCGGTCCCGCGATCGCCGATAATCAATTCGCGCTGGCCTCGACCAATCGGAATCATGCTGTCTATGGCTTTGATACCTGTTTGCACTGGCTGTTTGACGCCTTGTCGTAACATCACGCCAGGGGCGACTTTCTCAACAAATGAGGTCTCTTTTGTTTTAATCTCCCCCTTCCCATCAAGAGGACGACCTAAAGGATCAATAACACGACCCACTAACTCCGCTCCAACCGGAACCTGCAATATTTTTCCGGTTGATTCAACTGTATCGCCCTGTTCAATTTTGGTCCAGTCGCCAAGTACAACAATACCCACGCTTTCGCGAGCTAAATTCAAAGCAAACCCATGCGATTGCTGTTTTGGGAAATACACCATTTCTCCCATCATCACATCTGACAATCCAGAAAGCAGGGCAACTCCATCTGCCACCATTGTTACTTCTCCGACATGCCTGACTTCTGTGGTTTGAGGAAGATGCTCAATCTGCTTACGCAGTGTTTCGATGATGGATTGTGAACTATCTTTAGGCATATAAAAATATCGCTAAAAATTACGCGAGAAATCCTGCTAATTTTTTCCGTATGGACTGATCAACTTCTCTATCCCCTATTTGAATTTTTATTCCTCCCATTAACTCTTTATCCACGGTAAAATGAATAGCGCCGGTGCTTTCAATATCACGCAGTTCATTGGCAAGCCATGACGAAATCTCTTCAGAAAGAGGTTGAGCAGACGTAACAGTAATCTGTTTTCCATCGTTTTGTTCTGCGTGCCGAGCAAGTTCCGCAAGCGCACGCCAATCTTGATTTCCAATTGCCAATATCACAACATGTTTCACCGCGTCCACAACATATTCCCCAAAAATATCATCAAGCGCCTGCTTCTTTTTTTGATTATCACTCTCTTTTGACAATTCCTGTTTTTGCGCTTGATCCAAGGTGTGTACCACAAGAGACAGATGATCCAACGCCAAATCGAGCCGCTCATGCCCAACAGATTGCTGTAATGCTTGAAGATAATCGTGCGTTGTAGGCATAAACAATACATTAAAAATGAAAGTGTAAAAAGCAAATTGTGCATTTTTATTTTTGCTTTTTCTTTTTCAACGTGGCGAGTGCTTCTTCCATCAGCTTTTTCTGTACTTTTTCATCAACTTCTTTTTCTAAAATTTTTTCCGCCAATAGAGCTGCAAGTTGCTTGACCTCTGATTCTAAAGCAACAAACATATTCTGCTTTTCTTGAGCAATAATAGATCGCGCTTCTTCCACAATTTTATGCGCTTCCTCTTCTGCCCGCGCTTTCAATTCTTTTCTTATTTTATCCTGCTGTTCCAATGACTTTGCGTGCATATCTTCCAATTCCTTTCGCTGTTGAGCCATGCGCGCCTTTACATCCTTTTCCAATGCTTGCGATTTTTTTTCAAGCTCTGCCGCCTTATTCAAACTTTCACTTATTTTCCCCTCTCGTTCAGCCATAATTTTTTTAACTGGCTTGTATAAAAAATACCACAGCACGGCAAATAGCAAACCAAAATTAATGATTTGCCACAACAATACTTTGCCTTCTATACCAAATGATCGTAAAAGTTCCATATCACATGTGTGAGTTATTCGTAATCAATGTGTAAACTATTCGTGCTTTACACGAATCGTATAATCAGCGCTACCACTAACGCAAAAATCATGATTGCCTCGGTAAACGCAATACCTAAAATCATGTTTGTTTGAATTTTAGGGGTTGCCTCGGGATTGCGACCAATGGCCTCTAATGCCTTACCGACTAAAATACCAATGCCCAATCCAGGACCCAACGCGCCAAACCCGACTGCCATTGCCATGGCGATTAATCGTAATTCTTCCATATAAAGCGATACCAATCTACAAATGACATTCGAATCTACTCATCTACAAATAATAACACTATTAGTAGATTGGTAGATTGGTAGATTCGGATAAAATTCGTAGATTAGGATTGTATTTAATGATGTTCCTCTGCATGACTTGTCATTGCAAGTTTTATAAAGACAAGCGTGAGCATAGCAAATACAAACGCCTGTATCAATGCCACAAACAATTCAAGCCCGTAAAATGGAATCGGTAAAAAATATGGCACCAGCATTCCGATGACAGCCAACAGCACTTCACCTGCAAAAATATTCCCGAACAACCGGAAAGAAAAAGAAATAATCTTAGCGAATTCTGAAATCGTTTCCAATATCCCGACAAAAAAATTGATTGGATTAGAAACATTAAAAAACTTTTTCAGATACCCCCATCCCAACATACGGAATCCCACAATCTGCGTAATGGCAACTGAAATCAAAGCAAGGGCAATCGTCGTGTTTAAATCAGATGTCGGCGCGCGAAAGAGTGGCACAAATTCCTCATGATACTCCGTCTCCGTAGAAACGACCCCCTGGGGCGTTTCTACGGTCTCTCCATCTGCAACCTCTTCCGCCTTGACTGTTTCTTTCTCAAAAAACCCGACACTCCCAACCCCGGGCAACAGTCCGATTAAATTTCCAATAAAAACAAACAAGAAAATCGTCGTAATGAACGGCGCGGCTTTTTCTGCCCACCGCTTTTGTTCAAGCACGGTCTCGCATAAGTTGAGAAAAAAAACATACACTGCCTCCAAAACCATCTGCAATCCAACTGGAACCAATCTGCGCCTCCCCAACCCAATAAGAACGAGCACAGCCAATACCGCCATGCCTATCCATGTAGTAAACAAGGAATTGGTAATCGGCCAGCCGCCGATATTCCATAATTCTTCCGCAACAATCGAAATAGAAAGCATACTTCTGCTGTTTTTAAAAAATATTAAACTATAGTACGTTCTTTTCTCTTATACGTCAACCCTCGTATGCCTTGACACAAAGCATTTTCCCTCCCTGCGCTCCACTTTTCAACCCATCACTATACATAGTATAGCATAATACACAAAAAAGAGAGGCAATGCCTCTCTTTTTCTATAAACACATTGACTATTGCGATTTTTTATGGCTTATAATGTCGGATCCCACATATTTCTGCAATACCTTGGGCACTGCAATGGTTCCGTCTTTTTGCTGATTATGTTCCAAAATCGCAATCAGCATACGAGGGCTTGGAACAGCTGTACTGTTTAACATATAAACATGTTTTGTTCCTGTGTCATCTTTATACCGCACATTCAACCGGCGCGCTTGCCAGTCCAAAAAATTAGAAGCTGACCCTGTTTCGCCATACCCGTTCATGCTTGGTATCCATGCTTCTATATCATACTGCTTGTATTTTCCTGCGCCTAAATCGCCAGTGCAAATTAAAAGCTGACGATATGGGATATTCAAATCTTCATGCAGTTCTTTTGCAATCAGAATCAACTCTTCATGCAATTTCTCTGATTCAGCAACATCAGCATGAGTCATCGCAACCTGCTCAATTTTCATAAATTCGTGCACCCGATAAATACCTTTTGTATTTTTGCCGTAACTGCCGATTTCACTGCGATAGCACTGGGAAAACCCACAAAATTTCATGGGTAATTTTTTTTCATCAATAATCTCATCAGCATAATACGCCAAAATACTTGGCTCTGCTGTACCGACTAAAAATTTATCTTCCTTTAAGATACTCCCATCTGCCGTTTTCTCTTCACTATTTGCGATTTTATAAATTTCATCAATACATGGATCATACTTTCTGCCACTAAAATATCCACTCCCAAACAATGCAAATTCTTTCACCAAGGTCGGCGGAATTATTGGAGTAAATCCTTTTTTTATCAGTTTTTCCAGCGCATACATCATCAGCCCCATGACAAGTCCGACTGCTTCATTTTTAAGATAATATCCGCGATACCCAGACACCTTTGCTCCGCGTTGAAAATCAATCAAGTCCAAATTTTCCGCCAATTCAACATGGCTCTTTGGTTCAAAATCAAATTTCGGCGGTTCGCCCCATGTTACTACTTCAATATTATCTTTATCACTTTTGCCCAATGGGACATCTTTTGACGGTATGGTTGGCACTTTCACCATTAAATCCATGTACTCTTCTTGAACCCTCCCCAACTCTTGCTCTAATTCCGCGATGTGTTTTTTAACTCCTTTGAGCCGCTCAATAGTAGCATCATCTGGTTTGGTTTTAGATAATTTGTTCTGCTCGGCTTTCATGTCTTCTATCTGACGCAAACAATTCACCCGCGCTGAATCAACTTTCAAAAGCTGGTCAATATCAATATTCAGCCCCCTATCTTGGGCCGCTTTTTTAACCTCATCCGCATGTTCTCGAATAAATTTAATATCCACCATAGTGATGTTTTATTCCTCATCACTCTACCACTCGCATAAAAAATTGCAAAGCAACACATTAAAAAAAGTACTTTTTCAGCAAAAACAGCAACTCAGGATGAAACTTTTCTCCTTTTTCAATCATATCTTGAATAGTTTGGAGGGTAAAAAAATCAGCCCTTACTACTGCGTTCGAATCAGGTGACAAAGGACCATTAAATGTTGTTTTAAATGTTACAAGAAATTTAGAAGGACGTCCTTCAACCTCATACACAGCTTTCCCTAAAAACACCAGATCGCTTGTACTGCCCAATTCTTCTGTATATTCTCTCAATGCCGCTTGTTCATACGTCTCGCCTGATTGCACATGCCCACCAACAGCAGTTGACCAATGCAAAGGACAAAAAAATACATGAGTGCTCCGCAGTTGCAAAGCCATTTCATTGGTATCATTAAAAATCAGGACATGCGCAATCCGATGACGCAAACAATCGCGATATACGTCATCTTTTGCCGCTCGCCCCACCACTTGATCCTGCTCATCAACGATATCTAAAAATTCGATCATACTCGGAATATTTTTATCCATATTAAGTAGATATCGTGAATCGATTAAACTATTTGCAGATAAAATCTATCAAATTTTACATTAGTGACAAATTCTAAATCTTGGAATCCTTATCTCCTAAACATACCTGGTGGCTCATGTTCCAAAAAAGATCCTTGGCGTCTTCAATAGCTTCTGGGTCAGTCGCGCTCGTCAATAAAGAAGCGATATGTCTAAGAGAAATGCGTTTAGAATTGTTTAATGCCTCCTGGCATGTATGCCCCTTCAATAATGAAATAGCAATATGATTAGAGGGCCCCAAAAATCTCTCCGCCCGCCTATCTTGTAACGGATTGGTAAGAAAATTACGATCCAAGTTAAGAATAAAGCATTCATCGTAACCAATAAAAGTAGCATTATTTTTGGTGCAAACTTCAACGCCTAATACCTTTGCCGAAGAACAGGCAACCGCATATGTAATACGATTTTCTAATAGATTGCTGTTAACCCCAACACTCACCAACACCTCATCATTATGCCCGCAAATCGAACGATTATCGCCATGTCCGTTTAATAATACCAAAAACGGACCGATTTTTTTAATCCGCCCTTCAAACTCCTTTTTATTAGCTTTTTCTTTGTGTAGATCAACCACCTCATGGCCTTTACTCTTGGCTATTTCAATGACCTTTTTGTTCCAATGGGATAAATGCCGAGTCAAAGGATCGTGTTCCGGTCTGGTAACCAGTATCCTACCCATAAATTAAGCCGTTAAAATTTCATTTATAATCCCACTTTTTAAAGCTCGTAACCATTCTATTTCCACCCGCTCGATTGTTTCTCCTATTTCATCGCCGGCCCGTACATGCTCAATCAGCTGGTCCCTCGTAAATGAGCCCTCACTACCTATACATTTAATAGTATCTGGTGAAGTTGTTTTTAACCGCGCAATTACAAGCCGCCTGATTTCTTCATCAGTAGAAAAATCGTTATGTATTTTTTCACCCTCTTGTTTTTTCATATTAAATAAACTGCAACTTCTCGAGTTTTTCTAAAATAGTTTTACTTAATTCCGTGTCATTATCCACCTCAATGAAAGCCACATCCCAAGTGATTGGGCCTTTTTCATCCAAAACCAAAATAATCTCCTGTCTAATACCAAGCGGTAGATTGGCATAGGTTTTAAGAAATTTTTCCCTGCTACCCTGGTTCATAGGTTTCTATTATACCACTTCCGCTCGGTTGACGGCAACTTTATTCAAACACATCAAATCTTCTCCATATAATTCGGCTTTTAGAACAAAATTAAATGCATCAAGCGCCATACAATAATCAAAATCCTCTACCGGGTGGGTTTCTACATTGGTGTCAAAAAAATGATCAGCAAATCCTTCCGTCTTGAGATGATCAACAATCTTTTTAAAATCATTCGGTTTTCCGAGCAACGCGTTTTTAATATAGCACGCGCACACCGCATCTTCATCTAAAATAGTTTCATTTTCCGTTCCAGTACACACAAGAGAAATATTTTCAGAATTTTTTGTTTTTATGTAATTGATAATTGCTCCGACATTTACAAAACTCCCTGTTAAAATTTCTTCCGCATGGTGAGCGTACACGATGCATGGCGTCCCTTTCGTTGTAGTGTGAACAACCGTTTTGCCTGTAAAATCAATGTCGTGTATCTGGGACGGTGAATTCCCAAAATCAAATTCAGTGAGGATAGTTCCATGGCATTCGCCCATGAGGATAAAATCAGGATTGTCTTTTTTTAATTGAAGCGCGGTGTCAGTATCACCAATAGGAATTATTTTTTCAGCGCCTGCGCCGATAACATAGCAGGCAGTAGAAAACGCTCGAAAAACATCAATAATAACCGCTAATCCTTTCGCCTTCTTTGCGCCTTCAATGTTTTGCAAAATTTCGATGTTCATAGATTTTAAGAATTCGTACTTATAGATATTTCTTGTGTATCATCTTTTGTCGCGTCAGTGGTTATCATTTCTCCTTTTTTAATATCTCGCAAAGCAATATCGCATTTTTTAACTAAATCCTGATATGTATTTGGGTGTTCTGAATGATTAACATACCGCTCTGGTTCAGAATACAAATATATTACGCCCCAATGCGTGTGCGTAAACTGTTTTTCTTTTTCTGGCAAGTTCTGATATTTCTCATCAGTCAGCACTTTCAAATTATACGCAATCACCACTTCTCCTCTCTTAAAATCCCGCGCCGCATACACGCCCCTGCCATCTAAATTCCCTTTCCCTATAACCATATCTTTCATAGTGAATTAGCCAATTCTTGCTCTCATTTTTTATAAAAAATATCTACTGCCTCTCTTTCAATCCATAGCTTATGGCCGCACTGTTCTAATATATATTCTGATATGTTCCATACTTGTATTTTCTTGAAAAATATTTGACTTTTTGGTCCAATCTGCTATACTATATTCATCACTACGAAAAAGACCCTTACCGGGGTTAGTCCCGGTCGGGGGTTTTTTCATTATGGTCACCTTTTTTGACTTCCAATAGAGACCTTTGGTCATTGATGTACGCTATGCGCGCGCCAGTCCGTTTCAGCAACACCGAACATTTAGCCGAGACCGAGGGAGAAATAATGCCTACACATTTGTTTCTTTCCAACAAGAATTTAACCAACCCCGCATAATCACCATCACTTGAAACCAAAACCGCCTGCCCGAAAACCTTCTCATAGGCGTCGCGAGTGGCTTTAAGCACCAAGTCAGCATCGCAATTTCCTTTAACTTTGCCCTCGCCGTCATACGTTATTTCTTTATAGACAAGAGTAAATCCTACCTCCTGCAAGTTGGTGTATAAATCTTTGTTCTTGGGTACTAGTCCAATAAACAAATAGGCACGGCTAACACCGTATTTTTCTTTCAACCACACCCTAAATTTCGCGTAATCCAATTGCCATCCCAGATGGATAACGCCACGATGCAAATTGGCGCCATCAACATAGGCAAAGTTATTTTGTGCTGGTTTCATATGTCACAGGAGTTTATCTATATTTTCTCGTGATGACATGCCAAATTTTATCATATATTTACTCCAATAAATAATCCCACTCCGGTTGCCACGCCCTGTTATTTCGCCAATCCTCGACAAATGCTTGTCCCCATGTTTTACCTTTCAACAAAACATCAAGCGCAAGTTGCGGGGCTTGATGCGCGACAATGGCAACGCTCTTTCCATTATAGTTCTGTTTAAGAAATTCCAGAAAATTTGCCATGCGCTCTTGCACATCTTGGTAGCTTTCCCCTTCAGGAAACAGCTCTCTTATCGCTTTTTCTTGCCAATAACAGCATCATTTTCATCAACAAGATCAAGATATTCAGCCACAGTGTGAGTTGGTATCATATTTGGTTATTGTCAATTATCTTTTTACACCCTCACAGCCCAATAAAAAATCTTTTAATTCCGCAAATGGTTTTATTTGTACATACGTTTTTTGGTCGTCTTCCTCGCTCAATTGCGCCCGTGTAACGGTATATCCCTTTGGGATAAAAATCTTGTCCCATCCATACCCACGTTCACCAGCTGGAATTTGAGATATCTCTCCATCCATGCTCCTTTCAAATAATTTTAGAATATTTCCATCGTAATACCCAAACACACATCGCGCAACAGCGTTACGCGTCTTTCCATGTACCATGGAACAGATAGTTTCAAACGGCAGTTCTTCAACAAAAAACCGAATAAAAGGGCCGGGCAACCTGCCAAAAGCCACAAACTCAAGCGAAACATCTTCAACAATTACCGGACTTTTAATTTTCTCGTATGCTTGCCGCACTTTGTGTTCAACAATTTCTTTAAGATCTAATGATTGTATCTCGTCTAAATCAAGTTTTAGGTGTTTTACAGGAAACCCCAAATATTTCGCCAAATAATCGGCCTTATTCTGGTTGCCTGTTATAAATGTAACATCTCTATTCTCCATAAGAATAAACAAATGCATTAATTCGAGAATTACACAAAATACCCTCAATGGTGCGGTGTCTGTTTGAAAATATCCGAACGGAACTGGCTGGGCTCGGCGGGAGGAATCCCCCCCACCCCCCCCTTCCGCCCGCCTCGCCTTGAACCGGAGCGGAAAGGACGATTTCAAGTTTTTCTTTGGCGACAAGCCCTAAACCAAATCCTTTTTCTTCTCCTCAAATTCTTTCTTATTTATCTCACCCTTCGCGTATCGCTCTTTCAAAATTTCAAGTGGCGATTTTTCGCCATTGTGAGTGCCGCGAAATTGGCTCGTAAGCCACATGATAAGGGCAACAATACCCGCGATGATGAGCCCCCACCAAAGGAACATAAACATCCAGCCGAAACCGTCAAAAGGGAAAAATCCAAAATTCATCATAGTGTTTGTTGAATTATTAAAGGTCAATATTACCCAAAAACTAATACTTTATCCGAGGTCTCGACCATCTTGAGCAAGTCGGACATCGTGGACACTGCGCACACTTTGCTTTCTTCTTTCCCACGTATTTTGAGACAACTGGCGCATGCGTATATTTCGCCTTTCAATCCTTTGAATTCCACTACTTTTGCCGAGATATCAAAATACTCGCTATCAAGAATGGTATCAAGCTCCGAACCCTCACTCATCAAAAAAACCTCTACTTGATGGTTGGCTTTGAGCGCGGTAATTCCGAATCGGAATGTATTCCACGCATGTTCGGGTTTGTTAGATTGCAAGATAATGCCAAGTTTCATAAAGTTATTTTATTAATTCAAGTATACAATACATCAATGTATCTCTAAAATCAACGAAAAGAAAGGATGGCCTTTCTTTTTTGATTCGGTGTCTGTTTGAAAATATCCGAACGGAACTGGCTGGGCTCGGCGGGAGGAATTCCCCCCCAACCCCCTTTTTTTGCCCACCTACTGGAAACTCCCAGCGATTTTTTCGGACGGCGGGGCCTCAAATTGGGTAGTGGGTGGGTTAGTTTTGATGATTGATTAGATACTCTTTGATTCTACTATTATCTTCACTTTCCTTGTCGCCCTTGTAATACAACTCAATAAATTCAATGTGTAGAGTTTGTTCAAAATATGCGTAAATGATCCGCAGTGATGCCCCCTTCAAGTATCTACAAAATAACCGAGCTTTAACAATATGTAAAACTTCGGTTTTCGTGATGACATTAAAATGTTTGCTGTTGCCTAGAGGAACAGCAGAAACTACATTGCGAAATTCCTGCAGATCGTCGTGGAGTGATTTGTATTTTTTGGCAAGCCGTTTGAGTTCTTTTTGAAATTCCGGCACCTCATCAAAGTTCATCGTCATAATTTCTTACGGAGTATCTTTCATCACGGTAAAAGACGCTTTCGTAAGAAAGCGGTTTGCCGTCCTGCGCGGATTTCCACGGTATATCTTCATGCGAGTAATTTTCTATCTCGGCGGCGTTTTTATCCGAAAGACGAGCTAAGACATCGTCAATGTGTTCTATTTCGCGCGCCGAAAGTATATCGAGATTTGGACGCTTCCGTGGCAGGTACTTCTTTTGCAAATACTTGAAATACTGGCTTTTAACGGCCTCCAACTCGCCTTGCTCCTGCATTTCCTTCATTATTGAACCGAGCTCAACAGAGGTGGGGCCGTGATGGTTTTTAATATACGTCGCGCCCATCAAGTTTTCTTCAAATTTTTCGTAGTAATCAAAATCAATAAAATAAAGTAATTTATGGAGCACGGTCTCACCTACATTTGGCTTACTGCCTACTTTCCCCAAAACATAGAGTAAAACCTGCTTGAACTTCTCAAGGTTCTTTTCTGTAACACGAATCTGTAAGTCATCGGATTTTTTTGCTGACCCTTTCTCAATAGTTACAACTATTTTCGTATCTTCTTTTTCCTCCAAAAAGTTTTCAAATGGAATATCAAAAACTTCCGCCAATTTCTTTGCCTCGGTAATAGTTAAATCCCGCTCCCCACGTTCAATTTGTATGTAGGTTGGGCGAGAAATACCAAGCTCTGACGCAAGATATTCCTGCGTCATATTACGCTTGCCACGTTGCTGTTGGATAAATTTTGAAAGCATAGTTATTTTGAAAATATTTCCCACACATGCAGGCCGAAAAAATAATAAGAGATTAATTCAGCTCCGACTGCTATAATTGTGATAATGAGCGGGGTTTTTAGTTTTTTTTTACTTCATTGAGTACTTCTCCCTCATTTTCAGCTGATTGATCAAGATTTTCCTGATGGAGAGTGCCTCCAACAACACGATTTGTAATTTTTCCATTATTTTTTGCGGTTTGTCTACCGCCAATCTGAGTTAGGTCTGTCGCATTATGAGAGATTTCTCCACCCGAGGATTCTTGTTCTACATTTTGCATATGAATTTTTGTCGCGTTAGTGGTTACAGACGCTCCCGGAGGTGTGTTGATTTCAATTTTATTATTTACTCCGTCGGGAGTCATAAAAATTATGGTATCGTGTTTATATTCAGACATAAATAGCATTGTTTAAGATTATAATACTTACACTTCTATCGTAAGCGGTGTAGGGATTCTTGTCAATAGGAATGTAAAGAAGTTATACACTCTCGCCTACAAGTGGGCAGGGTTATCTCGCCCAAAACCTGGGTGATGATTTCTTCTTCTTTTTCTACTTCGGCAACAAGGTGTTTTTGGATTTCCAACGGAATAAAAGGAATTTTGAGAGAGGATAGATATTCAAAGCTCACGCGTGGTAATTGAGTGCCTTTTAGTCCTTTCAGCACTTCCGCGTTGAATTCATCGTTTCGTAGTATCAAAGCATATAATCCGGCAATGATTTTTTCAGAATTACTTCTCAAGACAAGAATATCTGTTGAACAAATACCATCTCTATCGGCAAACCAAACTTTGTTGAGGTTCGGCATTAACTTGCCATTGCCTTTCTAAAAGACGCCACCCAAGCCGAAAAATACGCAGAGCAAAAATCCGCCATAGGCGGACGGGATTTTCTCAAAAAGATTGGTTCGAACTTCCGCATTGCCGAGCGGACGCTTTCGTTCCCCCTCAAAAATGCTTGGATTCTCGCGGGGAAATACCATCACCCCTTCCGCCTCGCCTTGCTTGCCTGCCCGACCTAAACTAAATCCTTTTTCTTTTCCTCAAATTCTTTTTTATTTATCTCACCTTTCGCGTATCGCTCTTTCAAAATTTCAAGTGGCGATTTTTCGCCATTATGAGTGCCGCGAAATTGGCTCGTAAGCCACATGATAAGCGCAACAATACCCGCGATGATGAGCCCCCACCAAAGGAACATAAACATCCAGCCGAAACCGCCAAAAGGAAAAAATCCGAAATTCATCATAGTGTTTGTTGAATTATTTTTTTAATCTCCTTATTTCTACTTCTATTTCTTTCACTACTTCTTTATTTTCAATGTCCCCATCTAAACTAAAAATAATGAATACCTTGCCTTGATATTTTTTCTCAAAATCAAAAAAATTTGTTTTCATTCTTTCGGATACAGAATAATTACCAAAATTTGCTTGTGCAGTTACTGGTTTAATTTGTATGCCAAAAGCTTTTTCGCCTACAAATCCTAAATAATCTATATCGCCAGCATGATCAAGATCGTTATCACTTTTAACGAATTTTACTTCTGGAAAATATTCAGCCAGTCCATCATTGACGACAGATTTTTCACGAATAAAACCATCATACGTACGATGTATTGTCAGGTTATAAATATAATCTTTGCAATCTTGTAGCGATAATTCATTGAAAGCGGCTTGCCATTCTGGTATAACAACCTCGATAATTTTTTCATATAATCTTTCGCCCAATTCCATTAAAATTTCTGGTGTAATTTTTATCGCATTTTTGTTTTCGGTAAATGCTTTCTCAAAATACCACTGTTCCCATTCATCTATGGTTTTAGGCTGACATTCTCGTATGAGCATCATGACAGCACCAACTTTATTCGGACGAGATAATTGATACGTTTGGCAAGCGTAATTTAATACTTTTTCTTTTTTACCAAAGTCCTTAGAATATTTTTTAGATTTTTTTACCGGCATAATTTTGAGATAAATTAATAAATTTTTCTTTATATTTGTAATCCATTTCATTATCAACAAAAACATAGCCCCCTCTTATTAAATGAGCGTTTAGAAAAGTTTTATTTTGAAGATATAAATAACATAACAAATTATTTCTTTTGTCATATTTTAAATCATCAAACTTTAAAAAAACCCGTTGTTTGTTGGTTTTATTTAATAAAAATTCCTTGGCATCTTCACATTTTTCTGGGTTAGTTTTTATACCTAATAATTTTATCATTAAACCATTATTTAACTTTATCGTCTCCGGATCTATTATTTCTTGTACTGTATAAAATTCATCTCTCTGCGCTTTATTGCTATCTATTTTTGAACCGAATTGCAATTTCTTTGGGTCTATCTTTCTGTCCATTTTTATAGGGTCTTTAAAAACATAAGGTAGGTTGGAAATTTCGTTTTCATAATTATTTTCGTTGCTCTCTTTATCTATAAAATTGACAGTTGAATTATCAAGTATTCTACCAGCATCAAATCCTAATTTTCCCTTAATAATATCTCTAAACTTGGGATTAATTTCGTAACCTACCGAATTGCGATTTAAATTTCTTGCAGCTAACGAAGTGGTGCCGCTCCCCACAAACGGATCAAGTACCACATCACCAACAAAAGAAAACATTTTTATCAATCTTTTCGGCAATTCCTCCGGAAACATGGCAATATGCCCATCTTGCCTAACGCCGTTAAAATTCCAATGCCCTTGGAAATATGTATTCCATTCTTCTTTGGTAAGTTTTGAGAGTTCTTTTAATTCCAAATTTATTTTAGGGGACACTCCATTTTTTTTAAATATTAAAATAAACTCATAATCAAGTTTTATTATCCCATTTCGGGGGTATGGAAATGATCCCATTATTGTGGCACCGCCTGTTGTGTTCATGGTAGTTGATTTTTGCCAAATAATTGCCCCCATGTAATCGAGCCCTATGACTTCGCAAAATTTAATTATTTCTGTTCTTATCGGAATTACCTTATATCTTCCATAATAAACAGAACGGGCAAATTGATCTCCAATATTGACACATAAACGACATCCATTTTCTAAAACCCTATAACACTCTTGCCAAACTAAGTTAAGATTATTTATATAATCTTCATAATTATCATTGTAACCAATTTGATCCTCTGTCCCATAATCCTTCAATTGCCAATACGGTGGCGAGGTCACCACAAGATGAACGGATTTGTCTTGCAACTCCGCCATATTGCGAGAATCGCCAATGATAATTTTATGGTTTGTTTTTATACTTTCCTTCATACCAACAACCTTATCTTAATCTCCTAAACTTTCAAATCGGAGAGGGAGGGATTCGAACCCTCGAGGGAGTTGCCCCCCTAACATCTTAGCAGGATGCTGCCTTCAGCCGCTCGGCCACCTCTCCACGTCGGAATTGCACTCCAGCTTTCGTCCCGACACAATGTCAGGACTACAGCTTCTGTGAATTCCTCCGTACAACAACACAAAACCTTCTCATCAAAACACGTCCGCAGTATAGCTATTTTACTCTATCCAGTCAATTAAATAAAACACATATGAAATGTAGAGACGCAGTGATACTGCGTCTTTATTGAAATAAGACATGCCGGGGACGCGTCTCTACAAACTATTCCACCATAACCCTAAAAAGAGTATACTACTATTATATGGAAACACGGGTAACCGCATTTGAATGGGATTTCCCAGAATTTGAAAAACACCAACACACGCTTGGGTGGTATATTGGCGCTGGCATTTTCACCGCTGCTCTCCTTATTTACGCGCTTTCTGATGGAAATTTTCTCTTCGCAATACTCATTATCACCTTTGCCCTTGTTGTATTATTCCATAACCATACAGAGCCAATCCTTGTTCACTGCAAACTTGATAAGCATGGCATCCAAGTCGGGAATGAAATATTTGAATTTAAACACCTTTACCGTTTTTGGCTTCTGTACGAACCGCCCCAAGCTAAAAATCTGTACATTGAATTTAAAAACAAAGTAAAACCGCGTCTGCGTATTCCTATAGAAAATGAAAATCCGCTTTTGATCCGCGACTTTCTCCTTGACCATATCAAAGAAGATCTTGAGCGAGAGGATTTGCCATTAAGCGATCAGTTCAGCAAACTCTTGAAGATATAATCATGATATGATACTGTCGAGAGGGCTTTAAGCCCTTTTTAAATGTATGAGTGTCTGTTGCTCTCGTCGTTCAACGGATAGGACACGAGATTGCGTTCCCTGTCATAATATCTGCTCCCATCGTTCAATGGATAGGACGCAAGATTGCGGATCTTGTAATCCAAGTTCGAATCTTGGTGGGAGCATATATCATGGCAATAATATCTCGCTACCCTACAGGTGATAATTGAGGTTCTCACCCTATTGAGGGCGATCACCCTGTATAGGATGAGATTCCTCACGAGAGCAATGGATACTTTTAAAAAACAGAAACAGGCCGCTTCTTGCGGCTTTTTCTGTATCTTGGCTCATTGCCCCAATAGCAAAATACACTCCAATATGATATACAAAAAAGGATATGAACATCACCCTGAACACAGCGGTTTCCGAACTCTGGAAAGTTGGCAAGGTTACGGCAAGTCGGTTAAAAAAATTAGGCGTTGAAACTGTCTATGATCTTTTAATGTACTATCCATTTCGATACGACGATTTTTCAGTCATCACGCCTATCGCAAATATTCAACCTCACCAACCGGTAACAATTCACGGGGAAATCATGATGATTGCAAATAAAAAAACAGCTCGACAAGGAATGAATATCACAGAGGCAATGATTCAAGACGCGCATGGAGACACAATCCCCTGCATTTGGTTCAATCAACCGTATCTTGCAAAAACACTTTCTATTGGAACACGCATTGCTCTTTCAGGAACGCCTGAATATGGATATCGCAATGCTCTGCAATTCACATCACCCCAATACGAAAAAATCATCAGCTCATCTCATATCCACACCGGCCGATTGGTGCCTATTTATCCAACCACTGCCAACCTCACGCAAAAACAAATCAGATTTTTAATACAAACCGCAATGGAGTCGGTAAACAATGTATCTGACTGGATACCAGACGCTATAAAAACAGATGCCCACCTTATCTCCCGAAAAGAAGCTATTAAAGAAATTCATTTCCCAACCGCACAATCCTCGCTTGCCAAGGCAGAACGGCGACTGAAATTTGAAGAACTCTTTTTAACTCAACTCCTTGCGTTTACTTCCCGCAACCACGCGCAACAATCCCAAGCTCATGCGTTGCATTTTCATGAAGATGCTATCAAGTCCTTTGTTGCCGGATTGCCATTTATACTCACAGATGACCAAAAAAAGACCGCATGGCACATTATACAGGACTGCGAACACACAATGCCCATGAATCGGCTATTAGAAGGCGATGTCGGCTCAGGAAAAACAGCTGTCGCGGCTATTGCAATGTTAAACTGCGCGCTGAATAATGTACAAGCAGTGCTGATGGCGCCGACGGAAATTTTAGCGCGCCAGCATTTTCAGACGCTGATGGAGTTGTTCGCTCATACCTCACCCCAACCCTCCCCTTGTAAAGGAGAGGGAGGCATATCGCCAACTATCGCCTTACTTACCAATTCCGAACACCGATTATACACACTGAACAACAAAAAACAAAAAACATATACAAAAAAACAAATAATTCAAGCAATTGCAGATGGCACCGCTCATATTGTGTTAGGCACCCATGCGCTGATACAAGAGGCAATAACATTTCACAGCATAGGGCTTGCCATTATTGATGAACAGCATCGCTTTGGCGTTGAACAACGCAAAATGCTTATGCAAAAATCAATACAGACCGCACTATCCCCTCACTTTCTCTCCATGACGGCAACCCCTATCCCCCGTTCGCTCGCACTCACAGTATACGGCGATCTTGATCTTTCTGTTATAAAACAGATGCCTAAAAATAGAAAACCGATTATCACTCGCATCATCCATCCTGCGGATCGCAATACAACATACGAATTCATACGCTCCCATATTAAACAAGGCAGACAAGCATTTGTGATTTGTCCGTTGATTGAAGAATCCGATACATTGGGCATCAAAGCCGCAACGCAGGAATATGAACGGCTATCGCGTGATGTATTCCCCACTATCACTGTTGGGTTATTGCACGGAAAACTCAAACCAAAAGAAAAACAAGAAATACAAGAAAAATTTTCAAGCGGAGTGATTGATATTTTAGTTGCAACATCAGTGGTTGAAGTTGGGGTCAATATACCAAATGCAACCATTATGGTTATTGAAGGAGCGGAACGATTTGGATTGGCGCAACTCCATCAATTTCGTGGCAGAGTAGGTCGTGCGCACCATCAATCATATTGCTTTTTATTCACCAGCCACGCAGAACAAAAAAATCGCCTTGAGGCGCTTGTCAACACAACAAATGGATTTGAATTAGCAGAAATAGACCTTACACTGCGTGGGCCCGGCGATATGTTTGGTACGCGTCAGTCCGGTTTACCGAATCTTCGTATTGCCTCGCTCACTGATATTGCGTTAATAGCAGAAACACGTACGCACGCGAAAAAACTTTTTGAGCAGGATCCGACCTTACAATCATGGCCGACGCTTAAATCGTTGGTTGAGGAGTACGCAAATAAAACGCATCGGGAATAAAAAATCATTAAAACATCCCGCCCAACACTTCTGTAAGCGATTTCCCCTGCTCAATCTCCAATACTTGAAACCCCAACTGCTCTGCTTCTTTTTTTCTCCTATCCTCATGCGGAACGCGCCTAATTTCGCCTGCCAATCCCACCTCGCCCCACACAACAGCGTCATTTCTGATTGCACTATTTTTATACGCAGACGCGATAGCCGCGGCAACAGCCATATCTGCGGCCGGTTCTTTGATTTTATAGCCGCCCACAACATTCACAAACACGTCATACGCACTGATAGCAATACCTGCTCTGCGCTCAAGAACTGCAAGGAGTAATTGAACCCGATTGAGATCCATCCCCGATACCGTGCGTTTGGGATACCCAAATTGCGTGCGAGAAACAAGCGCCTGAATTTCCACAATAAAAGGCCGCACTCCTTCAAGTACAACCGTAAGCGCGGAGCCGGGAGATGAATGACGCTCTGTCGGTAAAAAAATACGCGACGGATTAGAGACCTCGGATAATCCTTTTTCATTCATGGCAAATACCCCGACTTCAGATGTTGACCCAAAACGATTTTTTACCCCCCTCAACAACCGATATCCTGACGACTGATCGCCTTCAAGATACAACACCACATCAACCAAATGCTCAAGCGTGCGCGGACCTGCCACAGCGCCGTCTTTTGTAACATGGCCAATCAATATAACCGCGGTGCCTGTTTCTTTCGCGGCCTGAAGTAATTTGACTGTACAGGCCCGAACTTGCGTAATTGATCCCGGCTCTTGCTGAACATCAAGAGACGCAATGGTTTGAATAGAATCAATCACCGCAAGCGCTGGGGATGTTGCTTTGAGTGCTGATATAATTGCCTCAACAGTTGTTTCCGAAGAAAACGCAACAGCATCCGAGTGCATGCCAAGCCGATCAAACCGCATTTTCACCTGACGTGCTGATTCTTCACCAGAAACATACACCACCCCTGCGCCACGAGCCGCAATCCCAGCGCACACCTGTCCTGTGAGTGTTGATTTTCCAACTCCGGGATCGCCACCTAATAATACCAACGATCCTGCAACAAACCCACCACCTAATACACGATCCATTTCGCTGATACCTGATGAAAACCTATCTTCTGCCTGCGCCACGATATCCGCAAGCTGGAGTGTCTTTGCTGATGGAATCGCTACCGCTTTTGCGTTTGTTGCGCCCACCATTGCAACTTCTTCTTCAAGAGTTCCCCATTTTCCGCAAGATGAACACTGCCCAAGCCATTTGGGGAATTGCGCATCGCAATTGACACAATGGTAAATCACTTTTGGTTTTGCATTCGACATAGCACTGTATAGTATCACTTCAAGATAGAAACCACCACTGCGTTTACTGACATACACGCAATAAAAAAAGGCAGCTATCGTCACGGATAGCCACCTGCGATCATCGCCCCTGTTCTTTTAGATAGACTCGCCCACTCAGCGACAGTCCCATACACTACGGAGTGAACGACCTCTGCGGTGCGAGATACTGGTAGCGCCGTTGCACCAGTTCCTCGACAGTTTGCGCTGGCGCGATCATATCCACACGGCCGTCAAGGCGTAGTATCAGCATCTGTGGCCATGGCCAGTTGTTATAGTTATTTCCCATCTCCGGGGCATGCGCGCCGGTGTCGTGAACAATGACATGCTGACCCTCTTGGAGCGAGAGCATTCTGTCCCAGCCGAAGCGATCGCTGTCTTCGCAGGCCGGTCCAACCACGCTACACACAACAGGTTCGTCGACCGGAGATTCGAACACAGTTATGTGATGATACCCGCCGTTAGGATGATACATCGGCGGACGCATAATGGACGCCATTGCCGAAGCATCAACTCCGCGGAACTCGCGGTAGCCGTGCTTCACAGTTATACACCTGGCAACGAAAACGCCGTTGGGACCAAGAACATAGCGGCCATTTTCCGAACATAGCCGCGGACGCCATCCACGCTTGCTGGCAAAAGTATGCAGAGTTTGAGTGATAGCTACTGCCAGACGTTCTAGGTCAACCGGATCGTCTTCCGGTCGGTAGGGAATGCCGAGCCCGCCACCGATATTAATGAACCTCACGCGGATATTGAGCCCGTCTTCCAGAAGACCGGCGACATCCAGAAGCATATTGGCTGTCTCGGCATGGCACTCCCAATTGCGCTCATTGGACACGAGCATGGTATGCAACCCGAAAGAGGTAGCGCCACACTCCTGTGCCTGTCGATAGGCATCCACGATCTGCTCGTGCGGTACGCCGTACTTGCACGTTTCGGGATTACCAATGACGCTGTCCAACACGCGCTGGGCGCCAGGGTTATAGCGGAAGCAAACGAATTGTGGAAATGGAGATGGCACCCGTGCGATTAACCCCCTATCATCAAGGTTGAGGATACAGCCACCGTCAGCTCTACTCACCTCAAAAAGACGGGCTGAAGTGTTGTTGGAAGTGAAAAAAATGTCCTCGGAAACGGCACCGACGCGCCGAGCTAAAACGAGCTCCACCTCGGAACTGCAGTCAAAGCCCATTCCCAATTTAAAAAGTAGCTTTAGCACTTCGGGGTTGGAGTTTGCCTTAACTGCAAAGAAGTTGCGGTACAGGTTACACGCTCGACGCAAGACGGAACAGAGACGTTCTGTTGTCCCTATTATCCCGAGCTCATCCAGGATATGAAATGGCGTGCCGAAGTGCTGGATGACACTTGGCAAAACCGGGAACAGCCGGTTTTCGAAATCTTGCGACATGGGCACAGCGCGATCCTCCTCGTTGTGGGGGTAATAAAAACACTTCTGAAGTATCAAAGAACATACCCCCAATGATCAAAATCCTACTTAAAACAAGTATCTTTGTCAAACATACAATGAACAAAAATAATCAACAATTTCATTTAACCACCTTCCTCCCCTTGGCACAAAAATGGCTATTGGTAAACAAAAACCACACCAACGAAATGATGCGGTTTGAAGGCGTATTACTTCATGCCCTTGCTTTTTGCTATTGCAACTGCTCTCGCTTTTTCAAATCACTCAAAATTTGCTCAAGTTGGTCTTTTTCCGGCAATCCGGAAATTTCTACATCACCAATGATGTAATACGGCGTTGCATCAACACCCAATGCCTGGCCTTCTGATATATCCTGCCTGATATTGCCGACATATCTGCCGGACTCCATACACACTTGAAAACGATCAATGGGCATACCAAGCTGGCGGGCAAGCAATATCATGCCCTGCTGGTTCAGTGCCACATTTCGACGGAACAGTTCATCATGAAAATCCCAAAACCTTCCCATTTCCGCCGCGCATCGAGCCGCGTTATGCACAACTGTTGTGCCGGGATGCGACTGTTCAACAGGGAAATCTTTCCACACAAGCTGAATATCGTTCGGATACGAAGAAAGGAGTTCATTGATAATCGGCGCCGCTTGCGCGCAAGCTGGACACAAAAAATCGCTGTATTCAACAATTTTCATAACAGCAGTGTCAGGTCCTTTGCGTATTGTTGTTTTGTCAATGATTGGCTCAGAAATATTTAAACGATTCGAAGAAGATGGTTGTTGCGTGTTTTGTCTTTTCAAAAACGAGGGTATGCCGAACACGGAAAAAGCGAATGCAGTAATAACCGATATCGCTATCAGAATACATAACGCTATGCCAAGTGTAGTTAATGATTCTTTTTTCATACTCAACCCCCTCTTTATCTCCTGCAACGGAGACGCCCCAGGGGGGCGTCTCTACAATACATTTTTTATATATCAATGTTATTCCAACCCCATCCGATACACGCCACCCAGCGTGCTATCACGGAATATCAAGTCCTTTCCATCAGAAGATATGTGAAGATCGGTTGCCTTCAGCCCGGGTGGCGCTCCAACCGGTTTTGCAAGTAGTGTGGTCTTGCCGGTAAAAATATCAATTTCATAAAAATCTTCAGGTATTTTTTTTGCCAACTCTGGGAATAACCCAGATCCTTGCGGTAATTCTTGCGGCACCGCGCAAATGACACTCTCACCATTTGATCTAAATACACATTTTTCAGCCCATGTCTGCACATACAACGGCACGTTGTTTTCTCCCATTGTCTCGGGACGAGCATCAGTAATCCACAATGTTGGATTATGATTTGTTGTTTCACTGCGCACGCTATACAGCAATTTATCTCCTGTCGGCGCCCACACTTCCTCAAACCCACGACCGGCAACGCGCAAAGCAGGTAAATTCTCTTGATTCTTTCCTAAAGGATAAATCTTTTGCGTATCACCTGTTTCGCCTTTAGTATAAAACGCAATCACCTGATTATTCGGCGACCAATCAACCCGCACTAATACGCCGTTGTCGCCTAAATGCTCAACATTTTGAATTGATTCGCCGTCAGTGCTTGATACGGCAAGCCAATTCTGCCAAAAATCAGTTGTCATCATTTTATACGCCACTTCTTGCGATGACGGGGAAAACGAAAATCCTTCTGCTTCTTTGGGAAGCGTTACCTGTTTATCATGAGCAAAATCATAAATAATATTGTAGCCGTCTGGAAATTCAACCACTGCTTTATCGCCTGATTGCGACCACACTACCTGCTTTGCGCTTGGGAACGCGTCTTGAGAAAGATACTGTGTTTTTTGATCTAAACTAACTTCAACGAATTGTCCTTTTGACTGATCATAATACCTCACTGATCCATCTCCGCTGATTGCAATATTTTGAAACGACCCACTCGGCGTTGTGGGAGTAATGGCAGTATATCCGCCCTGTGCCACATCTGACACATTTCCAATCTGCGCCCCCTCATCCCCAAGTTGAGGAAGATCGGAAATACTGCCTCTTGTACCAGAAACTGCGAGCCCTCCTTGTGATTGCGACTGCTGAACAGTACCGCTTGTACCATCTTGAAGACCAGCTTGAGGTAACCCTTCGAGAGATGGCTTTGACGGAACAGGAGCAAGTACATTTGCACCTTGATCCCGACCAGAATTAAAAAAGACGAGCCAAATCCCAAGGATTATAACAAAAATCCCCATTACCCCCACACTGATAATAATCATTGTCCTTTTATCCATCATAAAAACATCTTAAATACCATCTTACCATGTCTTAACTTATCATACTATATGATGATTTTTAACTCATCGCTTGAATAATCGAGTAAAATCATACATTTTCTCACCATACCGATCTATCTTTAACTGAATATCTATGCAACAATTTTGCGTACACTGAGAAAGGCCTCCCTTATAAGATTGACCACTAAGTAACCCTGAATTCCAATAATCGCATGAAACTTTCGCTTCTTCTTTACTATCACAACTTGACTTGCATTGAATATAGTTATTCTTTGTGAAAACAGGGCTTACGGAGCTCCCCTCCCCGCTAACCTTAGCACAACATACGCCGTAGGTGTATGTATTAGCGGTGAAATCTGCATTCCACGCTATTTCAACACCTGGTACTACAGCGTCATCACTGCACACAATATTATTCAACTGAAAAGCTTCATCAAGTTTCCCAGCGAATGGAATCCACGAAAATATTGAATAAACAAGATCACCCATCTCTCCTATGAAGCTTTTATCAACCGCTACTTTACCACCCGGGACATCTGGCTTTACCGTCAAATTATTACACATGATATTCTTATTAGATCCATCGTTTATAAGATGTAAATCAATTCTATCGAATGTCCCGATTTGATCAGATCCATCACACCTAATACGAGCAAGATCCTGCCCACATTGTACTATTCTTCTTGTAGCACTACAAAACTCTTTCGTATTCATATAATTCTCAGGAAGCCAAACACATGCCGGGACATCCACTTCCTTGCCTGCTTCTTGTCCCCTAGAGTCAAGATAATATCCTGCTACTTCTGTCGCCGCAGCTTTACAACTTGGCTCTCCTTGCGCAACATTACATCGCGCTTTTGCGTATTCACCAGCCACCCCCTTACTACATCCAAAGCCAGTCGCATTCTTTAACTGAACACATGTTTTATTTTTATCAATATTAGACGGATTACTTGTAATAGAACGAAAACGTTCGGGTGTTACCCCATTTTTTAGCTCTTCTGCTATTTTATCTACATAACATACTCTGCCATAACATCCATTATAATCACCTTTTTCATCTAACTTATACTCACTAAATTGCTTCCGATCATCTGCCTCCACCTCAACATATACTTCTCCGCATACTGTTTGAGTTGCTTGCAATATCGGTTTTTGTTTTGCTATCGCCTCATCAAGATGCTTGCCATTAGATGTCTCAAGATACATACTTGCTCCTTGGCATTGTGCCGCTATATACTCTCTTGCTCGATCCTCTGGATCAGCAAACTTCTGTTCTACTGTTTCAATCACATCCGGCATATTTTCTAATTTCAAATTCACTAATTCAGGATTGATTAAATTTAAAATATTATACGAAAGCAGTGCTATCACAAGTCCTGCGACCGCGCCTTTTATTCGTGTTTTTGCGTCATCTATTGCTCCGGAATTTCCGCCTGCAAACAACCATCGGTAACCAGCAATCATAATCATAAACACCGAGGCAATCGCGGCAATCCCTACCAAAAACCGATACACTCCGGCGATATACGAAATAACGCCACCTGTTTTATCGTCTGGATCAACAACTGCCGTTGCCTTTGTAACACATCTGCCTTTAATGGTCTTGCCTTCTACTAATTTGTTGCAATCTTCATCTTTCTCACATTTCTCCCCTATCTTCCCAAGCGCGCATTCTTTTTTTGGCGTTGACACCCCCGGAATATACACTTGCAAATCAATTGGCGCAGGATCATCCGCGGAAAAAACATTGGAAATAATACCTATCACACCCAAAAAGACAATAACTATACTCAAGAATATTCGCACTTGTCTAAAAAACATATATCAATACAATTAACCCACAAACCACTACCTATTTTTGCTCTATTTGTAAACAACAAATATCAGGACTTTCACAGCGTTCTTTGGGTTTTCCTGACTTCCATATACTCTCATATCCACCTGCAACATCATTCCAAACAGAACAGTCGACTTTAACTTCGTTGGAATGACACTGCGGCGTCCCACCACCTCGACAATCAATCCCATTCTTAATCAATCTTGCTGATACATCAGTTTGTTCCCTTCTCTTATCTAAAACAGCGCAACAAATTCCTACCCCATAATCTCCGCCAGCGATTTGTTCCTCCGAGCATCTCGCAATAGGGGTTTGGTTTTCAATCATACACTCATACCCAACAGGACGTTTTGTATCAGTACTCTCGAACCCCTCTAATCCCAAAGAAATAGTATAAGGAGCAGGAATTGTATCCTTACCCGCACAATCTAATCTTACCTCACCAACCCCACAATTTCTCACTTCTGCTATATCGCATGTATACTGGCCAGTCCCTTGTAATACCTTTCCTCCCGGAGAAAGCTCCATAACCTCTGCCGCTGTACAAATAAGAGAACCACCACTCGCACGAAACGTTAAATCATTCTTTGTAGCACATTTTTGTTCACACGTTTTTTGACTATCCGTGGTAGTACACTTAACCTCTTTACATATATCTTTCGCCATTATATTCTGCCCTACATTTTGTCCAAACCCTAATGCTTTTCCACTACACTCAAATCCTATAGTATCTGTCTTAGGATTACAGGTATCTTTTGTAGCTTCTGATGTAACCCCCGCTTGTATGTACTGCCCCTCTTGCAATCCCTTATAACATACTCGACCATAACATTGTTTACTAGGAAACCGCTGTTGTAAATCTTGAGATAATAAATCAAACCCTACTATTGTATACATTGAACCACAAACCGTAGCATCACCAGTGGCGGCCCTATTACTCGGGCTTAATACTTTTATATCAGGCGGGCACTGGAGATCTAAATTTCTCTCTACTTGATTTGCAGTAGCCCAATCCTGTTCTATACATTCAATCGGTGTTAAATTTTTCGCGACATTGGGAAGGGAAAGGTCTACAAGCTCGGGGTTGATGATTTTTAAAATCGTAAAAGAAAATAACGCAATCAACAGTCCTGCGAGAGCGGAGCGCATGGTCTCTTTTGCTTTATCAACTGCGCCGGAATTTCCACCTGCAAACATCCATCTGTAACCCGCTACTGCCAGCATCAATACTGACGCCATTGCCGCAAGAATAACAAAAAATTTATATAATTTACTAATATAATCAACCGCTCCACCAGCGGGGTTGTCCGCGTCAATGTTAATCTGCGCCTGTTGAACGCATATCCCTTTAATTTTTACCCCGTTAACCTCTTTTTCACATGCAGTATCATTCTCTGTGCCTGCGTTTGCTTTATGACATTCCGCTCCCACTTTGCCAGTCGCGCACACATACGCCTCGTCAGTCACTCCAGGAATATAAATCTGCAATTTTGCCGGATCCGGACCATCTTTCTCTTTTTTACACTTTCCCCCTTGCGCTAAAACAGGAGCAACACTGTATAACAAAATAAAAAAAAGCAATAGTATAAAAGACAATCGCGTGTATTTTAAAACACTATTCATACGTTTATATGGTATCCACTATCATTCTCCCGTAGCGCCAGCGCCTCCTCCCCGCACCTCCTCAATTTGTTGTGGCTCCTCTGTAGGTTCTTCTGTTGGTTCTGTGTCTTTGCCGCCAAAAATCGCCGATACCACTCCAATAATCACAAACAAAATTAACAACCCCAATAAAATCCACGGCAAAACAGAGGCAATAGCAGACAGCACAGAGATGATCACCTTTTTTTTTATCTGCTGTTTTATCATGTCCTTCCCTGCCTGTTGAGCCACACTCTTCACTTGTTGTTGCGCCACATCAGCCGCGCGCGAGCGCGCGCTTTCTCTCATATCCTCTAATTGATCTTTCATCGTTTCTGTTTCTACCTCCTGCGCTTGTTCTTGCGCCTGCTGTTCATCAGCTTGCTTTGATTCCTGCTCTTGCGCGCTCAACTCTTGTTGTTGTTGTAAATTTTGCTGTTGCGCTTTATCTTGCTCTTCTTGAAACCCTCTATCTTGTTCTTCGCGCACGTCTTGTGAAGATTCTTGATCTTCGTCATCATCATCATCTTCTTCTCTATACCCATACTCCTCCTCATCATCATCGTCCTCATCTTGCTCTGATTGTAAAATCCGACTCTCATCTTGAGAGTCCTTTAATGTTTCAGATGCAATATTCTGCTCATGCTCGCCAAGCTCTAAATCAAGTTCAAGATCGCTTGGATCATCTTTTTGCAATGCTTTTTCTTCTGCCATAGTTATATCCCAAAGGAATACCTCCCCCTTCCCCCTCCTTATAAAGGAGGGGGAACGCATACTATCCCTCCACGCCCTTTTTCCAAAATACGCTATTCACAAGCCATTGATCCCCCTCTTTTATCAACTCAACATCCGCATTTTGAGGAAACAACATTGTATTGCCTTCAAATCCTCGCGCCTCGGCTCGTTGAGTAACAACCGTGTATACACGCTTTGCATCAGGATTTTCCTGTTGCGAAAAATCAATAGAAACATTCAACGCCTGGGTTGTTATTCCATAATACACAGAAGAATCGTTGTCTGCCATCATTCCCAATCCATACCGTCTCGCCCACTGATAAAACTGCTCTGTTGTAACCATTTTTAATGCTTCAAGATTGCTAAACTCATTTTGATTTGAAAACGTGCCAAATCGTTCAATAAAAGTAGATACAAAACGCTCCATTTGTCGCTCTTTTCTTTCTTGTTCAGAGATTGGGGTCGGCTCATATTCAACCGCCTTTGAGATTGATATCGGGTCATCAAAATTTTCTTGAATATCCTGCGCATCAGCATCTGTTGTTAGTGATGAGGGCTGTGTTTTTGCTGTACGAATCGTAATCACAAAAATCACAACAATGCTTATGAGAATAAGCCCGGTAATAATAATGATGATTTTTTTCAACGCACTCATGTCGAGCATAGGAGTTTATATCTCACCCCTCCGCCAGCTGGCGGACTCTCCTTATAAAGGAGAGGGAGACGACGCGCCTCTTTTTTTATCTATAAGAAAGAAGCTACGCCGCCGGAGCTGATTGAGGGGTTACTGGCGCCGTAACTTGTTCTTCTTCTTTTTTCTGAGTCGAACCAAACCCTTCGAGCTGGGCATTTTCAAACTCTTTCTTTGATTCTTCAATCTCAAGCAACTGCCGCGGGTCAGAGGTGATAATTTGATCTTCAGTATATGACGCAATAATTTTGATAGCCGCGTGCTTGTTGCCTGCGAAAAAGATACCCTCACCAACTCCGCTTTCAAGTAATAAATACCGCTCACCTTGGGTTAACATAAATGTTTTACTTACAACATCAATAGATGCTGTTGATTGCCTCAAAAGAATCTGCATCGGCGAATTCGTTACAATCGCTTGTCCGTATGGCGAAAGCAAAAAATCATTCACATCTTGCGTAATAGTAGTAACACCTAAATAATATTTACGGCACCGTTTGACGAGAGCAAAAATAAACCGCGCAGAGTCCTCATGTTGCATCAACCACCATGCCTCATCAACCACAAGAATGCGTTTTTTGAGTTTTGACCGCACAATATTCCAAATGTAATTCACAATCATGTACACTGCCATGGGACGCAACTCATCTTCCAAATCCCGCACGCTGAAAATCACAAGCTGATTATCCATGTCAATATTCGTACGGTTGTTAAATAAACCGGAAAATGTGCCTTCTGTGTATTTTTTCAATCGCTCAGCAAGATTATCTCCTCCCTCCATGCCGTTTAACACATCCAATAAATCCTGCATAACCGGCATTTCCACTTTGGCAAGATCAGCATCAGGAGTAATATCGCGTTTCGCATACACTTCAAGTAACGCGCGATCAAGTAAAGAATCCTCTGTCTGATTCATTTTCCCAAGCATAATTCTCAATAACCCCTTAACCGTAATAACTGCGGAACGAATGACATCGGCAACGCTTGTGTCTTCCCCCACTGCGCGCGGAAGATCGAATGGATTGATTTTACTATCAGAACTCAATGAAATATTGATATACGTTCCTCCAACAGCATCTGACAGATGCTTATACTCGCGTTCAGGATCAATAATAATCACATCAGTGCCTACCATTAAACTTCTCAATACTTCAAGCTTTACCGCGTAACTTTTTCCTGCGCCAGATGTTGCAAACACGACTGAATTTGCATTTTGCAATGAAAACCTGTCAAAAATGATCAAACCGTTATTATGCCGATTGATACCGTACAAAATTCCATGATCGCTGGTTAAATCAGATGAAATAAACGGGAACGACGACGCAATCGGAGAAGAGTTCATATTAAAACTCACACTTAATTCATCATTACCAAGTGGCAGTGTTGAATTAAACCCTTGCTCGTTTTGCCAGAGTGAACGTTTTGTTACGACTAACTTTGAGCCGAAAATACTTTCAATTTTAACGGTCTGCTGATCAAGTTCTTCTTTGGTTTTTGCATAAATAGTTACGTATAACGCGAACTGAAAAAACTTTTCAATGCCCTGCGTAATATCATCGCGCAATTTTTCCAAATCCTGCAGAGCTGATTCCCTCAATGGATCGCGGGGAGCTCCTTTTTCAGCGTCAGCAACCAACTGCGCTTCAATATTTCCGACCTTATTCCTCATTTGTTTCAGCACCACTTCGGTTGGTATTGGATAAAAAAACATTGAAATATCAATCGGCCCGTTAAAATTAATAATCGGAGCAAACCATCCAACACTGATATAGCGTGGATACCCGATCACAAAAAGAGTTCGGGTCCAGTTGCTTCCAAGCCGAAGAGTATCGGGAGCAACTTCCATGCCTGACGGAGCAATGATATCCCGAATCGCGACAGTCCCTTCTTGATAAAACTTTTCCGCTTCCAGTAGTTCTTTCACTTGCTTTTGATCACCCTTTTCTTGAAGTTGCGAAGAGTGAGCAAGGTCATCGCTCTCTTGTTGTTTTTGTTGTAATTGATTTGGTGTAAAAGCCACAGAAAAAATAATGAATACCTCCCCTTATCCCATCCTTATAAAGGAGGGAACACGAAAGATGGTCGCTTAAAATGATTCAACTTGCACTTTTTCTATTTCATGCATTTTTTGCGAATCAACAAGTTCAGGATTATAGGTTGAGTAAAATAATTCTATCAAACCTTGCGTATCCAGCATAATCGGCGTCAATCCCATACCCGCAAGTCCGGACATAACATAATCAACTCTTTTCATAAGAGAATCTCGGTACGAAGTAAATGTTTTTTGAGAAAGACGAATAACTTTACTGGGGGTAAAAATCTCACTCATTCGGGAAAAAAATCCTTTTTGCTTGTCAGAACCGGGTGCGTAGGAAATGACCGTAAAAAATTTTTTGCCCATAATATCGCCTAATCCAATCAGCTCTTTGATAAAATTGATATACTCAACGGTTTGCGCGCGCAATAAATCATTTGAATGTTTGTTAATATACTCCTCAAGCTCTGCGATATACGCGTCAATATTCAACGGTCGGGATTGAATCACGATTTGGAGCGAAAAATTAATAGAATTTAAAAATCCAACATAGCCGCCAACAATCGCTTCTTGCTCCTCCTCTGATTTTAACGCAAAATTAATAGATGAAACCATTAATACAGAGCGCAATGTACCATCTTTTAACACAACAACGTCATCACGAATCTCGGCAATATCCAAATACTGCTGTGTTGACGCTTTAGGTTTATTGCCTTGAAGTTGCTTTGATTTCATAACGGGTAACACTAAAAACTCTAAATATGGTACTTATGCCTTCCGGCCCTGCGTAATTTCAGCGTGCAAATCTGTTTTATATCTTCCGCCAGTATCAGCCATTAAAGACAATTCAGAAAGACGCGAATGCGTTACTTGCGACTTTTTCACTACCTGGGGAGCAACCATGTGCGATGTCTTTTTATCCTGATGGCTCGCGACCGCGTGAACCACTGTCATGCCTTTATTCCAAATTCGTTTAGACGGCCGTTTGAGTGTTTGCAACATTCCCACAATAAAAACATGGAATGGCCTGCCGTTTACTTTCACGAATCCGAACAACGCGACCGTAGCTAAAATACCGATGGCAAAAGCGATAAATATCGGCAATACGAAAATTTTATAACACACAAAAAGAAACAACCCGCCGATAATCATGATAATAAATTGACGAATCGTAATCGGTCCGATAATTTTATCTTCTACATCAATAAATTGTGGAACTACATACTGCTGTGGCATACTGCATGAAAATAACAAAATCCAAATATCAAATGACAACAATTACTCTAACTCAGTATTAAAATCAGCGATGGCGTCAAATTCTTCTTGCGTTAATCCATTCGACCCATCTTCGGATATAATCTGCGAAACCGACTTTGCTCCCTGCATTGCGCGATTACCAATAGATACATACTGTTTATACAACGGCGATTGTCGCCATTGTCGAACCGCCGCGAGCCGCTTGTCATACGATTGTTGCGCCATGGTCGTTATTTCATGTTGGACACGTGCAAAAATATCCCGAATACCATGCGGACTCATGCGCACATCATCCAATGAAATCGTTCCCAACTGCTCTACTGTTCCCATAACTTGCTGTCCCATCGGCCGAACCGGCGCAATATCCTGCATGTTCGGCTTTTGCGTATCCACTATTTTTCGCACAGGAATTTTATTTCCACTATTCCCTGTTTGAACGGATACCCCTTGTTGTTGCCCGTCAATGCCTGAAACCGCAGAAGGCGTAAACGCATCAAGTGCAATGGAAACAACATCAGGCCTGTTTGTTGCGGATTGCAACGCCTGCTGTTGAGACGCGTCATGGGAGGCAGTGACAGACGGCACAACAGAATCCCGTGCTGATTGAGATGGAGCTGTGGGCGCAGTATCTTTATGCTCGCTTGAAAGCGATTGAGCCAACACCGATGGGGTTGGAAACGGCTCTTGTGGAATACTCTGCGCGGCCGGATAATGATCTTCTATTTCTTGAACTATCTGTTGCGCTGTCTCTTCAGGTATCTCTAATCCTCCTATTTTATGTCCCCGCACAAGCAAAGCCAATGTCTGTTTTTTTGTGCGCAATCCTTTTATTTGCGCCGCAAGTACGCTTCCAAATCGTTGAATACGCAAGTCCTCTTCAAATTGAAGAGAATATTTATGCATCAGCGCCTCTGCGATTTTTCGATAATCAAGAATCACCGCGCTTTCAGGAACCATTTTCCGATGCCAATCAATCTCCTTCGCGTCTTGAGGATCAAAATGATGAGTGAATGAGTCCCCTCGCTGTTCAGATAATAATATTTTATGCAAAGCGACTGATTGCGCCTGTTCATTCACTTGGGGGTGAAATTGGACCTTTTGGATATCATCTACTAAAGACATGTCTTGTAATGCGTGTTCGTCTGTCGATTCACTTTGAACTTTTGAAAGATCATACTCAAGCGCGGCTTCAATAACAGCTTTATTATGAGGATTACCCTCGGAAAACAGGTGTTCTATAAACTCATCACTTTGCTCATCTGACACCATATTCAAGCGTCTTTTCATCCGTTCGGCAACAGGAATATGGTATGCCTGACTGACAGCAGATATATCCTGCTTAAACAAATCGCTCACCTCTGCATCAACAAGCAATGGGAGTGCTACGATTTTAAGCGGAGCAACCCAGGTTTTTGCTGTTTCATCCGTATCCAATCGCAATTCCTGCCACAGCAGATGCGCTTTGGCAGTTTGATTCTTTTTAATCACTTCTTTTATCTCTTCAATTTTTGTTTCTGATAGCATACAGCAATCCCAATATACGAATGACATCCTAATCTACACATACAACGAATACGTATGTCATTATTTACACTATTCGTATCATTCGGATGTATTCGTAGATTAAGATAACAGATCTATTATACCACACAATTCTTCACATCTGACTCACCACACACTCAATCATCCTACCTGCTTCATCTTCTGCAACATGGCACTGGTCAACAAGAACCTGCGCGAGCGCAAGCCGAACCTGCTCTGTTTTATTTCGTTCACCAGCAAGGAGTTCTGCAAAATCAGGCAACATAAGCCAGCGATCAATTTCGCCGGCATTCGCCAACACAAACCCAGCCGATACAACGCGAAGAGCGGCGCATTTCTGTTGAGCTAAAATCATTTCTTTCACTATCTTTGATATATCTCCGCCTGTAGCGAAAAGTATCGTTTGCGCCTCTTGCGCAATAAGGCCTTGCACCCTTGAACTCTCTATTGCTTCGCGTGATAGCCGTATCATTCTTTTGATATCTATGTCATTGAGCATCTGCTGGAACGCCACGCGATTTTCCTCACTCAATCCATATTCCTGTTCTAAGACGCGTTCGCTATCGCTGAATTGCATGACTCCTATAATCAGCCGAGTTATGATTTCATAGACCGGCACGCCTGTTTTCCGCTTTATCGCTTCAGTACGGTTGACCACTGCCGGCTGACTCAAAAAATCATGCACTTCTTGCGGAAGCCGATCTAATGTTTTCAGTTGTTGATCATTCAGCGGCATAAAAGCTACATTCTTGTAGAGACGGGGTTAACCCCGTCTCTACACATGATGAGATAGCCAATCAGCGGAAACCCCGTCTCTACGCGGAAGTGTCTTGGCTTTGAGGTACAGATTCTTTCGTTTCTGGGGCAGAAGGCACTTCTTGAGTGCTACTTGTTTCTGTATCTGATGAAGCTGGCTGTGTGCTCTGGGTGGTTTGATTTTCCGCGACTGTTCCGATTTGCTCTGCTGTCTCGGCTCCTTGGCGAAGAATGGTACCTTGTCCCTCTTGAGTTTTCGCTTGACTGTCTTTCATAATCTCTTGCGTTCTTCGAGTTGTTGTCACTTGCACACGTGATTGCCGTGTCGCTCTATCACTTGCCTGTCTTCGTGTTGTTTGAGCTTCTTTTTTCTCCTGTTGCAATGCCGCGGCCCCTGTCGCCTGCACTGTTTCACTCATCTGTTCTGCTCCTTGCATAACTTGTTCTGCCACATCTCGTAATGCGTCACCCACATCAGCAGAGCCGGTCTGCGCTTCCGATGATGAAACGCTCGGACTCCCTATTTCTTGATCAACTTGCTCTGAATCAAGACGAGCGCGGAATGCGGATTGTTGCTTTGCCGAAGCAGGTGGCGAAAGCGTACCGGATTTAAGCACTGATTGCATAAAACGCATTGACGGATCCTGGCTTTGCTCAACCATGGTTTTCATTGCATCGTTCAGCTGATACGTCGCGTCGTCTTTCTTTCCATATCGTGTCGCGTTGACCAATGATGTGCTTAAAAATTCATCTGCGATTATTGCTTCAGGCGGTTCTGCTCCATACGTACCTTTATATTCTTCTGTTATTTTCTGCTGTACGCCAGCTTTTTGATCACCCAATGCATTCCAAAATTGCATCAGCACATCTTGAGGCAATTTCCCAACAAAGCTGTGCATTTTTTCTTCAAGCCCTGTAAGATATTGTTCTTGGCCCCCACGCTCGCCTTGATGTAAGTTTGCATCTGTATTAACAATCCGAACAGTGCCTGATTTTTCCAGCCCTTGCCGAGCCAGCGCGCGTTCCGCTTCGCTATATCCTTGAGATGCCATCTTCTGGTCAAGCGCGTTGAGAAGTTTTTCTAATGTCTGCTGATCCTGTGGGTTTGCATCTTGAACATGAAGGGTCGCGCCAGCAACATCTTTCATGCCAGCGACATGTAATATATCTTTATCAAGATATAATTTCGGGTTGCGCGTCTCTAACCCTTTTTGCTGTTGAGTAATCACTGAATCAACTCCACCAATTCTGTCTTGCGGTTTTCGTGTATCTTCAATCTGAATGCTTTCGGCATTTTTAAGATACTGTTCAAACGCCTGAAGTTGCGGGCCAACAACCCCTTGCTCTTGCGATTGCTTTAATAAATCCGGTAAAAACTTTGCAATATCACCGCGTGACAACATGTCCTGATTTTTAGCAATACCCCATTTTTCTTTATCAATCCGCAGTGCTGGATTTATATTGTTGTTGCGCCCCTGCAATCCTTGCAGTTTATCCTGGGCTCGACGTTGATCATCCTGCACCTGCATCAATGCTTCACCGCCTTCACCACGATCTAACAAATCACGCTGTTGTTGTATTGCTTGATCTGCCTCTTGTTGCGCGCCGTCTATTTGGCTTGATATGGTATCTTTTTCCTGCATCTGCTGAACAAATGTCTGCGCTCCGATTTCTAATCGCTGTTTGCCCTGATCCTGAACAATCACATTCTGCGCCGCTATTGTGACATTACCCATGTTTCCACCCACCACCCCCTTCTCAACTTTTTCTGTTTTCTCTTTCTCTTCTCCATCAAGACGAAACATATCAAAACGACCAGATGTAGGTGACGCCTTACTGTCCGCAAAGGTTTTACTGTTTTCTAATCTACGTTGCGTCGTCTCAATTGCTCGCACATCCTCATCTTTCAAAGCAGAATTCTTCACATACTTCCCAGTAGCGTCCTTAAGATACTTCCCTGTAGGATCTTTTTGATAAATGTCATGATTATCTTTATCTAAATTGACTGCGGCTTTTTGAAGATTAGTGCCTCGTTGAGCCACTTCGTGTAATCGCTTAATCCCTGTTAATGCTTCTCCCTGTTCGTCAGCGCTTCCAGTCTCGGTGATGTCTATTAACTTCTGCATCATCGCGCGGAGTTGTTCTGAATCTTTGATATCATCAGGATCCGATACATCTTGCGCCCACTTTACCGCATCGGACCCTTCTAATGTATGGTATGTCTCAGCAATAGCCGCCTCTTTCTTTGCCCTCCCCATTGGAGTAATTTTCTTCCCACTAGCAGTACGCGCGATAGTACTTTGCATCTTCGCACTTTTTAGTGCCTGAACTCGCTCCGTTGCTTTCTTTTTATATCCAGCTCTGTTTTTTGACATCGCAAGCCCAGTACGCTCTGATACGGCACGAACTCCGGTAAACTTTGCAAGTTGCCCCCAACCACCACGCGCGCCAGCGACATTATCAACCCCTTTCTGAAGCCACTTTGCACGGGCAAGAGTCCCTCCTGCAACTTTAAATGGCGCTTTAAGCGTACCTTTCAACGCCCTCCCTCCCCCCTTCAACACCGCCCCTCCCGCGCCCTGTAACTTCCCCATCATTGTGCCGGCGAATTTTCCGGCAATACCGGATGTTTGACCTGCGTATTTTAATGCCATCCATAACACGCCAATAGAAATCACAAAACTCAACATGTTCACAGGGGACCCAACTGAAGACACTCCTGCAGATAAATCACCTGTTGCTCCTGTTATAGAATCAAACGTACTATGCGACGTCCCCATGATTGCAAACGAAAGCCAGAGAAAAAATGCTAAAATCGGGCCCATGGGAACATATTTGCCAAATTCAGTCATCCACTGGCTTGCATATTTTTCACCAAACGGCACTGCCCGCATCACAAAAAATACCGGTGAGGTAATTGTTAAAAACCATAAAATAACAATACGAGTAACAAAAACCAAAAGATATACAAGAACTGTAACAATTGCGACAATAAGCATGACTATCGCCAAAAGATACGCGCCTAAAACTTCCCCGCTATTCCCTCCTACAGCATTGGAAAATTGTATCATCTCTCTAAGCCCCAGCGCTTCTGTCATATTTCCTGCGGCGGCACTTTTGTACGCGTTAAAAAACATCATAGTAAACACATGCGCAAAATCAATCGCAAGCCCTACTATCGTTTTGCTGAAATTAACCAATATCGCGGCAAGCAACACTTTGCCCAGCATTGATTTGTAACTATATTTTTGGACATTAAAGATCGTTCCAAACGCAATCATCATCATAAAAATAATAAACCCGACATTCAATATATCTCTCATCACAAGCCACCCCTTAATAACAGCTGGTTGATAAATAATATTATTGTATGAAGCAATCTGAATGAGAAAAGAAACTATAATAGCAAGTATTTTCCCTAATAACCATACAATACTTCCCAAGGTGGCATTTATAATACCATTAATTATTTCAGCTACCAAAGCATGCGCTATCGCAGGAGTTGCAAAAAAGATAGCCACGAAAAATACCGCCACTAAACACAACACAGCCGCTTGTGTGCGACTTAAAAATGGCTGTTGATTTTTTATACAAAAAAATTCTTTCATCCGGAATGAGATAATTCTCGCTTCATACAACTATTATATCACAAATATAAAAAAAGCAGGTACACAATAATACCCCGCCCTTGCCCTCCCCTCTATAGGAAGCATCCCATAAAACGCAGAGACGCGACGATGCCACGTCTCTAACAAAGACGCCCCATCGGGGCGTCTCTACACTATTCTGTATTCTACTCCTGAATCTTGACTGGTAAAGAAAAGAACGTGTTATCGTTCTGATCGCAGTCCGATCCCCAATTCCCCGCCCCACTGGCTGGTTCCGAGATATTGTCTGCGCCATTGCACCATCCCCAGTTATCAGTCACACGAATGCGAATCTTAATATCCGTACCAACAACACCTGAACCATATACATGCGTGTACCGATGTGGGCTTGCCATATCGCGGCGCTGATCAATGGCAAGATTTGTCTGGCGGGTAAAACTGCCATCTCCCCAGTCAATTTCTATGGCCTTAATCGGCAAATGATCAATAGGAACATTTGTTGTAAATGCCAACTGAACTGATCTTTGCTCGCCGATGCTAACCACAGGAGTAGGAGTAATAGCAGATTTTTGGCCAATCTTCACCCCATTCGCCTGCACTTCTAAAATTTGAGGAGCATAATACTTACATGTCCCTTTCCCCTTATCACAAGAAGAACCCAACGCGCAAGAAGAATCCAACGCGCAAGGAGAACCCAACACGTCGGAGCAGAACTGCCGATTAGAGGAACAAACCAACATACCACGCTTATCCACTACTCCCCCTTCAGAGCGATACCCTTGAATACCATCATCCCACTTAAATCGCTCGAATATCTTACTAAACACACTGAAAATTCGATTTAATCCAGTAGATGCAAGCGTTGTAGATGCAAGCGTTGTGGAAGGCGCCACAATAGTTGTTGGCGTACATACTCCTGGTGGTTCATCTGCTGGTTTCGGCGGTGTTGATGTCTCGCAATTGCTTGAAATTTTACATGATTTCCCAAGCTTATCTTTTGCGCCCTTCGTACACACATTCCCTGCGGGACATGATCCGCCTGGGCAATCTTTTGGCGTAAAACACACACTTCCGTCTCGCGCGCCACCAACACAGGTATTAATGGTTGCATCATACGCAAATGCCATATTGCCCCTGTGCGTTTCTGTGCATAATTTTGCCTGCTCGTTGTTTTGCGTATCTCCACTGCTAAACAACAATAATGGACTTTGAATAATTTGATCAGGCACAAAATCGTTATTTGTATCAAGCGTCCTTAGAATATCTGACGGCCGATCAATAGCAGGCGCGGCGCTGAACGGCAAACACTGTGTGTTCACGCCAAATTGAACAGGTTTTTCAAGCGTATACGTTCCCTGCATCCGCGACGCCCATGCCGCATTTGTTCCATCATCATCAACTGTTTTAACCAATTCCGCGCAATATAATGGACGTGAAATGCGCTGTACCTTCTTTAATGTGGAAACACCTTCAAGGACAAGGAAACGATCCATCACCCTATCCCGTACACCAGCATGGGTAGTTAATTTAGTAAAACCATCAAATACCGCATCAGAACTGCCGGTACAGTATGGTTCTGCACAATATGATTCCCGCGGGTCATATCCAGAATGATCATCATCATCACAGAAATTAGTATCGTCAGACCATTCATAAATAGCCGCCTTATGGTATACCTCTAATAATTTATCTGTATAACACGAAGAATCTGAAGAACTTGCGCAATCACTTGATGAAGAAAATTGCAGGGTTTTAATCCGGTTATCATCTGATGACTCTTTTCCTGTCACTTCTAAACATCCGCCTTTGACCTCGCCGTCGTCAGCACCTGTCGACTCCACTCCAATCCGTCCGCTGGCGTTAGCGGTCAAATGTGGATTAAACACATTCACTGAATCACCTAATAGCCAATCATCTTCTGATAAACTGTAAAACGCTGGTTTAGGATCGCTTGCAATAGCAAACTTCCAGCATCCGGCATCTTTATCAAGCGGGTTCCCTCTAAACGCAACGCACACAAAACGAGGCACATCATATCTTGGCGGAAGTGGCTTTTCTTTTGCCACGGCGCAATGGTATACAGGTCCCGGACCTTGGTAGCCAATATTTTCCGGCTTGGTGAATATATTGGTTTCGTCTTTAATCACATCAACCGGATACCATTGAATACACACCGCAGGGTTTGCCGGATCACGCTCCATGCACAACCCTTTCCATCCGCGCACATACTGGCCTCTATCATCTATAGCATCGCACTGTAAAGCAGATGATGCAGGATACAGCCGGCATGACGGAGCGGAATCAAGCAACGGTCGCTCGGTCTCTTTTGCCACGCGCAGTACCGGCCGAATTTGAATATCATCAAACACAACTGATCCTGTAATATCCTGCATAAGGTCAATACGCAAGGAACGCGTTGTGCTGTGCGTTGTGAAATCTTTTGCAAAAAACTGCCACTGATTCCCAAGAGTAAAATTCGATGTATCCACAGCAAGTACAGAACCAACTGCTCCGCTATTCCCGCTCTCCGGCGCTCTATCATTATTAAATTGAACAACTTTCACCAACGTCTGCGCTCTATCAGTTCCAACAGTGCTCTGGTCAAGGTTTCGCGTATTCACCCACCCTGAAACCACATACGTAGTATTCCCCCGAATGTTTGACACGCGCGTGGACATGCCGGTTTGCTCTCCTTCAGAAGACGCGACAGTTTGAAGAAACGCGGCAATATCCACATCAGATCCGCGAATCAAATCACACTTCCCGTCGCACACACTTTGCTCATACCAGATGATATCTGAATACTCCAAACGCGATGTATTGGAAAATACCACATCATCAATTATTAATGCAGTAGCGCCTGAATCAGCGCGTTGGAACCTCACCGCGAGTTTGCGCGATTCTACTGAATCTACTTTTAAAAATGTGATGGTAAATGTTTTCCATGTATCGCCAGTTGATGATACATCTAATCCTGAAACAAAAGCTCCCAATCCAGTGCTTCCGGTATCATAACTATTTTTAAGTTCATCTTCATTAGGATTTTTATGGAGTTCAACCTTTAATGTGCCTGTGCCTTTTATTTTTCCTTTTATAGAATATGACTCACCTGCTTTCATCTCATCTAAAACCATTGCCACTTCCGCTTTCTCTACCCCGCACCGCGCGCCCAAACCCGAACAATCAGTGTCCTTTGTACACACTGCGCCTTTGTTTGTTCCTGCGTCACCGTCACATACCCTTTCAGATGAAGTAATTTTTCCAATCTGAAACGCCTGCCCGCCATCTGAAGAAACAAGCTTGCAGTTCGTGCACCCAACGCTTTTATACCAATTCACAGGTCCGGTTGGTTGGGATGACGCGTTCGGCATCTGGTTTAATACATTATTCGGTACATTCTGTTCAAAATTAAACACCCGAGTCAAACCGTTATATGGCACAAAACGAGTATTGCGCAAAGAAAACACTCCTTCTGTCTTTTTTATAACATCAACAATCACAAATGTATTACTAAAATCGCCACGAGGGACATCAATGATATGCGAAAATGATTTCTTTTCCGACGGCGCAAGCGTAATGGTTTCTGTTGTTGCCGTTGTGTCTAACGCCTTCTCATCACCAGCCCTCCACCCTTCTCGCGTTACATCATTCGGCGCGATGTACTTGCCTGCGGCGTCTTTACCAGCATAGAAGAAACGATACCGTATATCAATACTTCCAGGCGCGCCTGCGTATGATTGCGCTTCACCGGTAAATACAAATTTTCCAGGCACTCCAAAAAGTTGTATATCAGCGCTGTATCGGTTTTGAAGAATCTCACGAGATGAAGCATCAGATGTTACCGACCCGATACGCAAGGATCGGACACCGCTTTTTACCTCTTTGGTATCAAGCGAACACGACCCCTCGCACGGTTTTTGAATAATCCAGCCATCAGGAAAATTATCCTCGTTTACATCTTTTTCAAAATCAAAGTTCAGTACACTTGCTGAATCACCCTCAACGCTCATAGCGTTTGGATGATAACTTCCCGAAATTGTTTGACCTGTATTAAATACCAGCCCTGGTCGAGCGAGCCCGCTTCTGCGCGTAAATTCTTCAAAATCACCTCCTCCTGTAAATCCGGTACCAATAGAATCAGCAATTGCCGGTTGCGCATAAATAAATGACCGGGAAATATCACTATCATCAACGATGTCCGTACATTCGCCATTCTCGCCCCAGTCGCGGCACGCAAAACGATCAAAACACACCTGTTTCTCTTTTCCATCCGCGCCAATAGTAGTCGCGCCTGAACGGCACTCCAGCCATTCGCCACATACTCGATCATTTTCCACCCGAACCGATTCCGCCTGCCTTTGCGCGCCTTCTGTTGCCACGCGTTCCCAGTATTCTTTCCGATTTTCATTTTCAAACGGTAATGGAGCGATAAATGTTCGGAATGCACGGCATGATCCAAAACTCAAATCAATATCAGTGCACGCCGCTCCATTTTGAAGGCCAGTACCAAGAGTAATAAATTGACTGGTAAGATCTTTTTCTTCCCGCACTTCAGTACATGACGCCTCTTGTTGAGGACACAATCCGGCATATCCGTCGCTTGGTTGCGTGTACTCATTAGATGAACGTGCGCCTATTGGCTGAAGAGTAGCAACAGGACATGGCGAAGATGTTCCTTTTATCAGCCACGCATCGCCATTAAACTCACACACCTGTCCTTGAGGCGCTTTAAATAACGCAGTCCCGCTCTCCACAAGTTTGCCGTCTTGATTCTTTTTCATCACAGTATACTGCTGGCACATAGAACTCTTTTCACTGCACACAATGCGGTCATACTGATCAGGCCTCTCAATCAACGCAACGGGATTGAATCCAACAAGCGCGGGACTCAACGCTCCATCTGACTGTTGTTTATTTTCTATATTTGGTTGCGCATACAGCATACATCCCATTTCTGATGATTGGCACTGCGCTTCCGGCGTCACTTTCACAACTTCAACAAAATCCTGTGGTATAAGGGTCAGCCGATCCTCGCCTTCAAAGTGAACTTCTTCTTCAATGGCAGTATTATTATTGGTATTAATAAGCGCTTCGCATCCCACATCACTTTCAGGGCATGGTTGGCTGAATTTATACAGATACACATTCGTTTTTGCGCTTACCCCCGGCATGCGCGTTGAATACGCGGAACATCCTTGATATGCCTGATCAATGCATATCTTCGGAACAGGAGACCACGAATCCCGCACCCGATAAAACACATCAGTGCGAGTGCTCATTTGAATCTGATCAATCAATAACCGCGCTGAACCTGCATCCGGATATGAAAAATACATAACAAATTGATTGACGCTCTGCATCCCTTCATCAGATAATGCATTTTTATACACCAGCGGTCCAAGCGTCGCGGTATGCCATTCATTATCAGGAATCAGCAGTGTCTCTGACACATCTGTTTCAGCAGGGCCGTACGGAAGCGTAACACGCGGATACTGATCAATGGAGAGAAATGACGAGACAGCGCTGGCAGAACTTATTTTATACAGTATGGTTACGGAATACTCCCTGCCTGTTTGTAATATACTGGAAAATCCGGTTGATGGAAGTTTTGCCCCACCAGTTCCTGATGGAAGAGCCAATGACTGCGTTTCCCCATCCGACTCTGTGGCAAGCATTCCGCCTTCCCATGGCGATGTTCCTGTATTGAAATCGCTTTTAAAAATCATTTGAACATTTCCGGCTTTAGGCCCTTCATATCTTCTGCACATATTGTCCGTGGCAGAACATTTCGCGCTTGCGGACGGCAGAATATTCATACGCTCGCCTGTGGTTGTTCTCCGTAAAAGACGGCAATCATTTGAAACCGGTACGGTTTTACTTTGAAGGATAAACACGTTTCGACCTTGAGAATCAATAAATTCACGGCAATCCGGATTGGTTGCTGTAGTATCAGGACTGCACACTGCCTGCGTTGCAACAGTATCAGCGCACACTGTTCCTTCATCGCGCATAGCAGGATTTGTGCATGGACTGTTATTGATATTGCTCTGTAACAAATCAACAGCCCGCAGTTGGAAGCCGAAAATATCAGCGCCTTCCCAGACAAAATACCGTTTCTTTACTCGATCCTCACTATCCGCAACTGTTTGGCTTACATTAGCGCACCATCGTGTATTGGTATAATATTCCCGGGCTTCAGATGTTCCAAGATTTTCCGCATTCACATTAGTAAACTCTTCGCACCCAACTGCAGTGGCATTGCATACCTTGCCGCCATTATCTCCAATCGGAATAAAGCTCACAGTTTTATATCCAGGATCAAGCCGGGTCGGACTTTCGATATAATCATTAAACCCGACACACTGGGCAACGCATTGGTCCCCTTGCACTAACTTCGCGTACACGGTAACAGGGTTGCTTGTATTGTGCGGAATAAACGCCTGACAACCGATTGCTTCTGTACCCCGACACATCGCCCGCTTGCTGTTTAAAAATAATTCTTCTGTAGAGCGAAATCCTTCAACTTCTGTCGAATAATCACCTTGTTCAGCATTCGCGGTAATAAGTTGAGTAATCTGGCCTGCCGAAGGTAAGATAAGTTTATCTTGATCATCTCGTTTTGGCACAACGCGCACATAGCGCTGACATCCGGCAGATGTCGGTTTGCATGACTGCGCTTTCGCGTTTAAATGAATAATCGCATTCGCATCAGAGCCGGCAACACTGCACGTGCTTACCAATTCTCCGCCTGCATCACGAATTTCGCATGAATCCTCTCCCACGCCAATCTGACATCGCGCCCCTCCGGCAACTGTGCACCAAAAAACCCCATCTGCTTCTGTTCCGGGGATCGAGGTAAAGGCGCTATCAAGTAACGGAGTTGAAGTATTTTCCAATTGTATGGCAATTGAAGAAGATATTTTAGGAACACTCATTCCCTTTACATCAGGGTTTGACACGCGCAATAACTCGCGGCATCCAATACTAGAATCATCTTTGCATCCAGTTGTATCAAGCGTACTCTTAAGATACGACACCTGCTGTTTCTTGCTATCTTTAAAGGTCTCGCACGAAGCATATTCAGGCCGACATGCTTTATTTTGATCTCCAAACTGCCACTGATACTTCTCAAGCGTGCAATACCCATAGCGCTTGCAATTTCCTTTATCATCTTCTAATACGCAGGTCTGCTCATCTGCGCAATAATCAGCGCGTTGAATGGCAATACTTTTTGCTTTTTTAGGATCTGATTTATTTTCTTCTTCTTGGCGCGAAATAATTTGCTCACCAGCTCCAGTAGCCGCGCACTGCACCTGCGGCGCCTTTAACACCCATTGAGGATTAATCAATCCAAAGTATGGATTATCGGAAAACGGAACAACTTTCCCTGCTTTCCCTTCACGTGGCACAACAAGCGTGGATCCACCACATACGATATCTGCAACAGAAAGGACTGTTACTGTCCCAGGATTCACCCCAACAACTCGTGTAGTACACTGAACCGCGTCATCGTCATTCGGAACAAAAATAAGCGACTGGCCGACATAAAAATCACGAGTGTAATCCTTACTGCTTGGCAGATTAATCTGCATACCAGTCGCGTTCTCGCTTGCAGAAGCACCCTCGATTGGAAGGACATTTTTTGCCGGTTTATCAAACGCGAACATTAAATCACCCAACGTCTTTGGACTGTCATATCTATTGATATACTCGGCCGCTAATTCCCATGAAACCGGTATAATCCGATAATGGCGCAACAGCGCTAAACTGCGATATGGGTATCCATTGCCGACTTTCGGCTCTATATCTTTTTTTTCATATCCGAATTTCCAATCAGCATGAAGAAGATTTTTCTCAATCGCCTCTTTGACAGTCAACTCCTGCTTGACTGCCTCGGCAAACCCGGAATCAATAATGTTTTCATTATATTCCGTAAACCCGTTTCCGCTTGATGACGAACGCGATAGCAAGGTAACCGCATCAATAGATGTGGCCGATTTATACGCCGGCGCGGCAAGCGAGGCAAACCGTTTTTGCGCGACTTTCACTCCGCCAAGCGCCGGAATCGCGCCCTTTTGCGTTGCTTGCTGTGCTGTGGCAAGATTGGTATTCAACCCGGGTCCGTCATAATACTTTTTAACCAATTGCGAAACAAGCGTATTGGTAAAAATACCAACCGCATCTGCAATCGCAACGCCGGTGTATTGAGCAAATTGATTATTCGATTGTTTCAGCGATTCAACGCCAAGCGCATTCACTAATGTTGACGGCGTTTTAACAACCCCGGAAACCGTTGAGGTAATACTGTCTGTTACGCCTTGGAGACCCTGAAAATACTTACTCTTTTCTACTTCTTTCGCCGCTTTGTTATTCGCTTCTGATGTCAGTTTTAACTGCGCGCCTATAGGATTGCTTTCCGGATTAAACATTTTGGATAAATCAGCAAGTTCGCTCCCAGGAGTTGTCGGCTTTAACGCTCCTCTGCGACGGTCATCATTCATGGTATCCACCATGCCATACAACTCTTTAAACCACCCGTCAAACCGATTAAGGTATTCGTTAATCTGTGTTTTGCATACGTCTTGTCCTTCTGTTGCTCTTACGCAAAATGGTTGAATAACAGTAAAATCCTTATTAGAAAAAAGAGTGGAAAAAAAGTTTTCTTGCACTGCATAGCCATATGTGGCAGGAGTAGCTGGATTATTGGTCAAACTTTCAAGGTATTCAATATACTTCTCTGCCCCGGTAAACGTAGATGGTTGTAGAAATGATTTTGTTCGCTCTTGTTCGATCTGAAAATACAACGCCACTTCATTAGCCACTGTGGCGCATGGACTGTCTGGATCTTCTAAATACGACGCAGGACAAATTTCTTTACTGATATATATCTGCCGAAAATAGTCCTCAAGTTTAAGAGAATCACCATAATAAAGGTATCCAAAATTATATGTCTGAATATAATTTTTATTCAGCAACACGCCAGCATCAAGCATTGATGAAATAATGGATACAAATCGTTTATTCGCGCCTGCCTCATCTAATTTTTGCGCGCTTAAATCCTCAACCACTTTTGTTAATACATCTGTCGCGCCTTGCAGTGTTTCTCCGACTTTCAATAATCGAGCACGCGCCGCATCACCTATCTTTTTATCATTTTTGATAATATCGGTTATTTCTGATTTGTATCTGGAAAGCGTGCTGGTGCGGTTTAATTTAAATTCAAAATCAACAAGATTTTTTAACGACGTTTCTTTGATATTTTTTTTAATGTCAGAAAATGAACATTTTGGTTTACGAGCTGGCTGATCTCGATACGGCGATACCTTACCGACATTCAACGTAAGATTCAATTTTAAAGCAGGATCAAACGGCTCGCATAACCCGTTATCCAAAAACCCGCCTTCTTTGGCAAGGGTATCAAGCATATCGCCAAACGCGCCGTCTCCTAAATTCTGCCAATAATTTTTATCAAACTTAAAACACGGCTGTTGACCAGAACACCCGCCAGAAATACGCATTGCCGCATCGCGCGCGAATTGCCCCAAAAAATAACTCATGCCATTGCGATACGCAATCGCTCCTGCCTTTTTCCATGCATCTTCTGCTATTTTTGATCCTTTTGTCCACGCAAATTCAGCAACATCAGCAATTTTTTGACCAATAGTAACCGCGGTATGGCCAATATCAGTCACTACTCCTCCAAATTGGGCATATGCCTGTGGAGCACTGCTAAAAAACACGATACTCATCATCGTACATACTATAATAAAAGATACTGCGAATTTCTGTTTCATGGATATACTGTTAAGCGACTGAATACCTCACCCCAACCCTCTCCTTATAAAGGAGAGGGGGGCGTATTCCCTCCCTTATACTAAGGAAGAAGCACGCTACTGCACTTGTATATACTTTACATTACTCGCTGTGCCATCCCGATTCACAATTTTCACTATATGCCTACCCCGCGCAAGTTCGCCAAGCGGAATCCGCACAAACACTACCGTCGGAGTTGAATAAATGGTCGGAACCGGCTTTGTGTCCACATACGCCAGTGCTCCTTGCCGAAACTGACTCCCGGAAAGCGTAATAGGCACTGTTTGCGATCTACTATTTACCTGATACTTGGGAAACGTTGTTTGACTTACAAACTCAATCTTTGGAGGCGGCGCTTTCACAATCAAAGGGTTATTAGCAAATGTCCCCCATGAGACAAATTCCGCCCCTTCCCATTCCACTCCCGGATACAGCAACACGCATCGCCGTGTATCATCAATCATAGAACACGATTGATACTGGGGAATATCATTGTATTCGGTAACATCAAAATTATTCACCAACACACCTGACTCATCTCGATACTGCCCTTGCTCTATAAACGCAGTACCAAAGCTGTCTTCGTTTTGCTTATATTGTACCACACCAATATCAGTCGCGCGAAATCTCATATCATCAGCATCTTCTTTTGGGAAAAATGCCTGAACAGTTCGGACATGTTCTTCTGCTTCTGCCAGCGTTTGTGGCATGACACGCAGAGCTGTCGGCCTCACCTGCCATGAAGAAACTGAAATCCCAGGGACATATGTCGCGCCAAACATGGCATATGCAGGATCAAATCCTCCGGTGATCGTGGCAAGTACCTGATCACCAATTATTTTAAGTGAAGCGCTGGCAACAGTACGCAAATCTCTGCGATCATACCGGGTTGACGGCCGGGCTTGAGCAAACGCGCCGTCCCAATTACGCCAAACCACACTCTGCCTGCCAGGCGGAATATGCACAGGAACAGTCATCCTTCCGCGCGCATCATATGCCGGAGTAACATACCCCTCTACTCCTTGTGTTACTGATTCATCTTTTATGCGCCATTTATAAATATCAATAGTCGGCGTTTTGCGAGCAAGATCTATAAACGCGGAATTGATATTCTTGTCCGCAAAAAATGCTTCCCCTTCAAACACAACAGAACGAGGTTGATCAATGAGCACAGTATCAGGAGCGAGTGAAAAAATACGAGGCAAACGATAAAAATATGACGATGATTGCTTAAGCAGAGCAATGATATCACTCCCCTTTTTTGTTGTATCAACATTTGGCACAGGATGGCTCACAGCGCCGTCGGATCGGATGACTTTCACAATACCCCCCCAATCCTTTTTTTCTGCGCTATCATCAGGTACGGAAACACGAATCCTGCGATTATTCCATGCGAATACCGTTGCTTTCACTCCGACATCTTCAATACCCGGGTATATACCAAAACGCACTTCTCCCGGAGTACATGTCGCGCTATTCCCACAAAAGTCAGTTCCCCAAATATCAATAATCTGTTTACGCACAGCATGGTTCGGGCTTAACTTTTGGATCGTCGGGCTTACAGTAAACGGAGACGATGCTCTCCCCGCGTACCCCACTTGACCAGTAAACGCAACAACGGAAAGTGATCCGGAAATTGCATCAAATGGCACCCCGACTTCAATAGCAGTATCTGTCCATGAAATCACGTCTAACTGCTTTGTATCATTAAACAATATAAAACCTTTATACGTTGATGGTCCAAAATGACAGCCAGAAATCGTAAGAGTTGATTCACTGTTCCGCTTGCCGACTCGGTCATACCCAACATACTGCGACAATGCCGATACATTTGTAATTTGAGGAGCTGGGTTATTTGCAACGCACGAAGATGTCGGAGCTGTTGAAGAAGATGACACAACGGTCTGCTCGCGAACAGTCGCCGCATCAGCGCTTGCGTGCGTTATCAATGGAATATTAACCCGCGCTGTGCCGTAATCCAAAAACTCATGCACAAAATGATCAGAAGTGCACCCTTTAGCATTGCACACAAGCAACGGATCTAATGCGCCATCAGGCGCTGTAACAACAAGTTGCGTCGCATCCGCATTCAATGTCCCAATCGCGGATTTGGGACCAAAATATGTTTGTGTCCCTAAATTTCTACCCCTCACTGTTACCGATACACCTGCGTAGTGATACCGAGGAGTTACACTTGAAAGTTCAGGAAGCCCAAGCGTCTGCTGGTAGGACGGGATATCTTGAATGTAAAAATCTGATTGCGATGTAACACATCCAATCGTTGTGCATACCTTCACCTTGCCTGTTGTGGCACCTATCGGCACTTCTACTTGCAGCCATTCCAAACCACTGCTTCCGCTTGTACCACTTGTAATCACTCGTGCAGGCGTTGTATTCACAGAAACCTGAATAAGAGAAGTATGCGCGTTATTCAAATGATACCCATAGATAAAAAATTCTTTTGAAGGTCCGGCGCTTGCGCCCCAATTTGGATCAAAGTAAAAAATCGCCGGCTCATACGATATGCCAAAAGAAGTTGAAGAAAGCGCTGTCGCGCCAACTGCGCCTCCGCACGCGACAGCTTTAATTTTACCAGATTGCGCTCCAAGAGGAACTAATGGATAAATCTCACGTGGATTCCATGGTTGATCAATACTATAAAACGGAGCAATAGCGCCGCCGGCTCCTTCACTATCCGCGCCAAATAACACTTCAAGCGCGCTTCTGTCTGGCCCAAAACTTCCGCTTAATTTTACAACCGTGCCTGACGAGCCATGATCAGGTGAAAATTCGCTAATAATAAGACCGCTCACAGATCCTGTAATTTTGGGCACCACCAAAAAATCGCCATACACTCCTTTACGCGCGTCAGACACAGCATCAGATGGAATAATATTTTGAACAGTAATCTCTTTTGAACACAATGGAGTCAGCGGATCAAGTGTTATACGAACTTCGCTGTTTGAACTACTCACAATCGGCTGAACAATACCACCGAGTTTTACCTGAATATTTGATGTGTATAATTGTGATCCTGTAATTCTAATAATGTCATCGCCACTCCCTGTTTTTGCTCCGGAATCAACTCCTGTTGATGTAAATTTTGTCGCGCTTGAAAGTACCGGCTTTGCCTCGCACCATCCATAATCAATTCGCGCTGGAGATGAACATGAATTGTCATCAAATTGCCATTGTTCAAGATACCCCACAAATCCGCCTGAAAACATAGATGAACACAACCCGGTTGAAGCGCGCGCAGTTGAAGTATGATAATCGCTTCCATCGCGAGTTCCGTTATAGGGGGGCAATGTTGACGGCTCATACACTGTTATGCCTTGAGACAAAGAATGAGCAGGATCTGTTGCAGTAAGAATTCTGCCACACGCTGTGCCGTCTATAATATAATATTCATAATATTCATAATAATCAGAGTCATCTACCGTACCTGTTGCCACTTGCACTAATGTGCCGTCAGTAATTGAAACAGACCAACCTAAAAGATCTAAATTCTCGCCCACAACACGAATACGAGACCATGTTTGATTTTCTGTTACTGATGGCCCCTCAATTCTTATTACTGATGGCGCGGGTGGCGGTGTTGGCGCGCTTTGAACAATGGAGTTCCATAGAAACGCGCCTCCTATAAACACAAGACAAAAAATTCCGATACCAATCATAACCGGATGAGAATGACGCGTATCATTGTTCTGTGTATCTACCATGGGGACATTAAGAGATGGACGCACTATTATTGCCCGCTTTGCGCATCTTTTTGCGCTTCTTCAAACAGCTTCATAATATCTGCATCGCTTGCGGCATCAACCTGTTCCGCAGGAATGCCCTGTTTTTTAAGTTCTGCCCGCACCATCTCAGGCGTAACTTGTTGAGAAGATGACTGTTGCGGAGACGGAGAAACCCCTTCTGCAGAAGTTCCTTGCCCTTGATTAGCGCCAAATTCAGCAAATAACTGCTGGTATGTCGCAAGAACTTCGGCATCACTTAATGTGGCTACCTGGTCACTTGGAAATCCGCTTTGAATTAAAATATCACGCAAATAAGCGATATCAATGGTTCCACTGGCATTTTGATCAGACGACTGGATCGGTTCACGAGATACCCCACACTCGGTGCCAGCCGGACAATTGGGATCAGTGTTATTTTTAATTTCATCGCTATCTGAAATTTTATCGCCATCGGTGTCTGCCAAATAAGGTGATGTTCGATACGCGTTGATTTCAGCATAATCATTCAATCCGTCACCGTCAGTATCTTGCTGTTGTTGCTGAACATCACTAAATGTTGTGGTAGGCGCGGGTTGAGCAGAAGCAAAAATATCATCCGCGGATGTATCATTCGGATTCAGCCATAAATTCTTTTTCAACTGCGCGGTGCCAATAAAAAAACTGACAATACCAAGGCATGCAATAAATCCAAATACAACTTTTTGATGGAGAAGCGAAATCATATAAGCAATCCTCATCCGCCGACTGGCGGAACAAATGACATCCGAATCTACACATACGCCACGGAGACGGGGTAGAGCACCATCTCTACAAACGATCCACCCGTATTCGTAGCATTCGGATATCATTCGTAAATTAGGATTGTTATGTAGTATAGCAAAAATAAAACAATGAAGTAAGGGAACAACTCTCCTTACTTCTTACATCTTACTTCTTGCTCCTCCGCGATCCGCACCCACTCCCCCACACCCAATTCTTGCGGCCGGATAGAAGGATCAATGCCTACGGATTCAAGCAAGGCAACGGCTTCTGCAATAGTACAGTGCAGACCATTGGCAAGAGAATTTTTTAATTGTTTCCGTTTACCTGCAAACGCCATCCGTGCCACTTGAAAAATACGTTCTTCAGTTCTTTGGTTCTCTTTGTCTTGAGTTTTTACATCAATAACGATAATAGCAGAATCAACCTCTGGAACCGGCCAAAAAGCAGTACGAGGAACGTGAGCAACTATTCTTACATCTGCGTAATACTGTACTGATAACGCCAATAAACTCATCTTTCCGGGTTGCGCGCAAATCCGCTCCGCAACCTCTTTTTGCACCATCACCACCATCTGACTTGGTGTATGTTCGGCTGTTAAAAATGCTTTCAATATCGGCGATGTAATCGCATACGGCACATTTGCAACAATCTTATAATTCGCATGTGTCATGTGTAATGTATCATTTGTCATGTGAAGAATATCTCCTTCAATAACCTTAAAATGTGCACTGCCCTTAAAACGATGCTCAAGATACCCAATCACCTTTTTTTCCAACTCAACAGCAATAACTCTCGCTCCTGTCTGAAGTAATTTTTCAGTGAGCACCCCAAACCCAGGCCCAACCTCAATAACAACATCATCAGAGGTCAATTCTGCCGACTGAACCATGATATCGCAGTAAGATTCGTCCAATAAAAAATTCTGCCCCTTGGATTTTGAAGGGACAATGCCATATTCTGCGCATAATTTTTGTATCTCATCGCGGTACATAATAGAATCGTCGTGGCACAACACAGCAACATTTTTATAATTATCGTAATGTATACAATAAACTAAACCCGGCCGCGATTAAAAATACTGCATTCCATGAATTTTCTCCAAAAATAGCGAGCGCTGACAATACTAAAATCACTGCGACGATTTTTCCAACAACAAGCGCCATCTCAAAAAAAACCACAGAACTCATCACGCTGGTTTTTTGCGCGCGGTTGTACACAAGAGCTGTCATGGGAACGGAAATGACATCTTTCATAATACGAGAAAGCGTATCAATCACAGCAACGCCAACAGGTCCGCCGACCAATGTCCGTAACACCCAGACCAAAGAATACATAACCGACCCAGCGCGCACAATAGAGCGTTTGTCCTTACGATCACTCATCTTGCCGATACATAATACAGTAAATGAGGTTACTAATGTCGCGCCGGCAACCACGCTCCCAACAGACAGTAAATTACTTTTTACTGTTACAAACATAAATACCGGCCAAAGTGTGAGGACAATCAACTCCTCACCAAACCCGATATAAGAAAAAAACTCGCGCCATGTTTCTTTGGCAAACAGCCGACGGTATGCTCCTTGGTATGAAAAATTCGAAGGATCAAATTGTTCAGGCGTAACAAAAAGTGGAATATTGGAAAGCAAAATCAACAGAGCAACAACCATAAATAATGTCGGAAACCCTCCAAGCGTTGACATAATGCCGCCAAATAATGGGCCAAACACAAATACGAGCGAAACAATAACCGCCATATTGCTGATTTCCCTGCCACGTTCGGCAGTAACACTATACAGCGCAAAATCAGCGTGATAGCTCGGCCAATAAAATGTTTTTTGAAGCGCATACATACACACCGAAACAATGATAATCCACGGAACATACGATGACATGGCAAGTGATACAAAATATAAAATATGAAAAAGGGATCCAACGAAAATACTGTGTTCAAACCCTTTTTGTTTTGCGAATTTTGCGCCTAAAGGCATGAGAAAAAAATAAAGAACATACACTCCAAGATAAAAATACATGATCCATGAAAGCGAGTAGCCAAGGTTGTATAAATAAATCGGTTCAAAAATCATTACCATGGCAACAGCCAAATCCAAAATCGCTGTCGCGGTAAACAGTTCCAATACCTGGCTCCGCGCTTTCCGCGCAAAATAACTCGGGAAAACGCCTAAAAATGTATGGTGCAAATTGACGGGATGACTCATATAAAAACCCACTGCCAAATATCAGTTTTCAGTTTTCAAATATCAAATCCACCTTGGTTAAAAATTTAAAAACTAACATTTGGTTCACACGTTAATACTGCCTTGTCGTATCACCCCCACCCGATCCCCTATAACTTTCGCCAGAGTACTCACCTCGCCTTCATGCAACATTCCTCCATCAACAATCCCATCGGGTTGAATATCATGCCCTTCATACTGCGCTTGAATTTCATCTACAGTATAACATGTTTTCATGCCTGTTACATTGGCAGACGGAGCTGTGATCGGCTTGCCTAATTGAGTAATAATATGTTGACAAACCTCGTTTGATGTCCAACGGACGCCGATAGTGTTGTCTGCGAGGTTCAAATACGATGACAATAACCCTCCCTCACCTTCCCTTATGCGTAAGAGAGGGAACGCTCCCTCCCACTTTCGCGAAAGTGGGGGCTGGGGGGAGTTATTTCGCCTATAAAGCACCAAAGTCAGTGGCCCGGGCCAGTATTTTTGTGCTAATTCCAACGCCTTATCGGAAAACTCCGCATACCGCATCGCCATTTCCAAAGAATTCACCAATACCAAAATGGGCTTAGCTTCACTCCGCCCTTTGATTGTATAAATTTTTTGCACTGCCGTATCATTCGTCGCGTCAGTGACCAGCCCATACGCCGTCTCCGTCGGCACCGCGACCACACCGCCATTTTGAATAATTTCCAGCGCCCGGACCTGCGAAATAATCGGAGCCATATATCATCTTTCAATGTTTACTGCACCACCATATTGATTACTTTCCCCGGAACATAAATTTTTTTCACAACATCTTTGCCAGATATCCATTTTTGAATTTTGATATCCTGCAACGCTTTGATGATAGCTTCTTCTTCTGTTATATCTGTCGGTATTGCAATCTGCCCGCGAACCTTGCCATTAATTTGCACCGCGATGGTGATGGTTTCGTCTTTGATGAGTGCCTCATCGTACTCCGGCCATGGTTGGGTATCTAAATATCCTTCTTGATGAAGAACTTCCGACCAAATTTCCTGCGCGATGTGCGGGGCGAATGGAAAAAGGAGTTTAAGAAAAACCTCACCCCTACCCTCTCCTTGGAAAGGAGAGGGGGACGACGACCTCACCTCTCCGCCATCCGCCAGCTGGCGAAACGAACTCTCCTTGGAAAGGAGAGAGGGAACGCACGCCTCCCACTCATGCAAACAAATCATCAATGCGCTAATAGCGGTATTAAACCGCATGTTTTCTATATCTTCGGTAACTTTTTTGATGGTTTTATGGAGGACACGCTCCCACCGCCCCCTAACCCCCTCCTCGGGCAGGAGGGGGAACGCGACAGCTCCTTCTCCTAAAGTAGGAGAAGGATGGGATGAGGTCTGAAGATACAATTGGTATACTCTATCCAAAAATCTTCTCATCCCCACAATCCCGCGCGAAGCCCAGGGAAGCGCGTCTTCAAACGGCCCCATAAACATTTCGTACATCCGCACACTATCCGCGCCATATTCTTTTACCAGGTCATCAGGATTTATCACATTACCAAGCGATTTTGACATTTTTCTACCATCTTCTGCGAGCACCAACCCTACATTACGTAATTTTATAAACGGCTCATCCCCAACTTCTTTGGGGATCATGCCATGATCAAACAACGCTTTGTGCGCAAATCGCGCGTACATCAAATGTAAAACCGCGTGCTCTGCTCCGCCGACATAGGTATCAACCGGCATCCATTGTTTGATTGCCTCTTGCGATGCAAATTCTTTTTCATTCTGCGGATCGCAAAACCGCAAATAATACCAAGCAGAACACATAAAGGTGTCCATAGTATCTACTTCTCGCTTTGCAGTACCGCCACATTGCGGACACACGACGTTTTTTTGAAAATCTTTTGATTGCGCAAGTGGCGATTCGCCATGCGGTTTAAAATCAACATCAGTCGGGAGCATCACCGGCAACTGATCTTCTGGCACTGGTTGCTGGCCACACGTTTGACAGTAAACGATGGGGATTGGCGCGCCCCAGTAGCGTTGTCGTGATATTAGCCAATCTCGCAGGCGATATTGCGTTACCCGCTTACCACCAACTTTTTCTGTTATTTTCCACTTCGCCTCCTCGCTATTCATACCGTCGAATTCGGCGGAGTTGATCATGATTCCATCGCCCGTATACACCGTCGCTGTAGAGACGCTCCGTTGGAGCGTCTCACTGTCCGAGACGTCCCCACGGGATGTCTCTACAACCGAACGCACAGGCAATCCATATTTCTCCGCAAACTCAAAATCCCGCTCGTCATGCGCAGGCACCGCCATAATCGCACCGGTGCCGTATGACCCGATGACATAATCTGCCACCCAAATCGGAATTTCTTTGCCTGTCGCCGGATTGATGGCTTTCGCGCCCTTCAACTCAACCCCTGTTTTTTCTTTTTGCAGTTGCGTACGCTCAAGTTCTGTTTTCTTTTGCGCGTTTTCTACATACAGCCGAATTTCGTTGGCGTTCTGTAGAGACGGGGTTAACCCCGTCTCTACAATGAGACGAACAAACTCATGCTCTGGCGCCAGCACCAAATATGTTGCCCCATATAACGTATCTGGTCTGGTTGTAAAGACGTCAATGTGATAATTGACAACTGACAACTGACATTTGATAGCAAAACCGATCATCGCTCCCTCGCTTTTCCCTATCCAATTCTTCTGCATCACCCTAATCGGTTCTGGCCAATCAATTCTATCCAGCCCTTCAATCAACCGATCCGCATATTCGGTAATGTTCAAAAACCACTGTTCAAGCTCTCGCTGAACAACCTTATTGTTGCACCGCTCGCACGCGCCATCTATCACCTGTTCATGAGCAAGTACGGTCTGGCATGACGCGCACCAATTCACTGGCGCTTTCTTTTTATACGCAAGCCCGTGTTTATATAAAAATAAAAACATCCACTGTGTCCAATGGTAATAATCTGGCGATGATGTATTCACCTCGCGGGACCAGTCATAACTCAACCCCAATGATTGTATTTGCCTACGAAATATTTCAATGTTTGCATTCGTAGAAACCGCAGGTGGCACCCCTTGTTTAATGGCGTAATTCTCCGCAGGCAATCCAAACGCATCCCATCCCATTGGATGCAAAACACTGCGACCTTTCATGCGCAAGTATCGGGTATAAATATCCGTTGCTGTATATCCTTTAGGATGCCCAACGTGCAGACCGGCGCCAGAAGGGTACGGAAACATGTCAAGGACATAACTATGAACACGTGCCAAATGACTATGAACATTTGACACGTTCCAAACGTTATCCTTCAGCCAACGCTCCTGCCACTTTTTTTCTATAAGTTGATGATTATACATAGCAATCCTAATATACGAATGACATCCCAATCTACTAATGTACGAATAGTGCTCACGTCGTATTCGTAGATTCGGATGTATTCGTAGATTCGGATTGCATTAGTAGTAACTCAACGGATTTTGACGCACGCCATCTATAATAATTTCAAAATGAAGATGCGGGCCAGTTGACCTGCCAGTTGAACCGATCTTCCCAAGCACCTGCCCTTTTTCAATATGCTGGCCCGCCTGCACAAACAACTTACTCTCATGAGCATATAATGTCTTCATGCCATTGCCATGATCAATAACAACCCGATATCCATACCCTCCTGAATTCCAACCAGAAGAAATTACTTCGCCCTCCAGTGCGGCATAAATATCTTGCTCTAAAGTACCGTGAATATCAATACCAGTATGCCGCCAGCCCTTAAAATACTGATTAATCTTTCGCGATGGCGCAGGCCATACAAATTGATCACCCAATGGAATAGCAGGCGCTTTTCTGAAAATATCCGTAATTGTTGCCAATCGTGACGGCACCTGCGGTGTGGGACGAGTTTGTTGGGTTTGATACGGTTCTGCTCCAGGTAATACCAATTTTTGACCGATAGAGAGTGTGTCTTCAGGAGTCAATCCGTTGGCATCTAAAATATCCTTTACTGATACATCATACCGGTTTGCCAAAGCAAGCAGAGTATCGCCTGATCTGACAGTATAAGAAAGGCCTGACACAGGCAACAGAGTAAGCACGTCTCCGGGACGAATAATACTCCGAGAAGTGAGCCCGTTCTCCCATAATAATGTATTGATTGAGATGCCGGCATCAAGCGCGATTGAGGATATCGTATCCCCTTCGCCAACAGTATAGGTTGTAATCTCGGTCCGAAACGAGTGATCAGCCTGCTCTAAGTCCTCTGGGTCCAACACATTCGTTGGTTTTACAAGCGCGCTTCCGCCTTCAATAACAGAAAACGCCGATGACAGCGCTGTTCCTCCTGAAGGCGACCCTGCTTCCAAGGGCATGGAAACAGCAGAAAGATAATCACTATATTTTTCCGATTGCGCACCCTGCGGTTCTGCTCGAAAATCATCTTTTTCTATCACCTCCTCTGTAACTATTTCAGAAGGACTATCGGTTTCATGAGGAAGTAAATGAAATAAAATACTTTTCCTGCCAAACTCGTCAGATCGCACTTCTTGAGCAGAAAGATTTGAAACAACAGTCAACGCTATCAGAACGCCGATAATACTGTGAGCTGTGTAACGATTAAACAACACAGACCACACGGATCGCGAGTGCGGCCGTAAAGCAGGATGAAGATATTTCCCCATCCAACGCATTCCTTTGTATGCGGGAACCAAAACGAAACGAAATGTATTTTTGCCAAATATCCGATAAAAAATTCTCCCCAACGCAGACACTCCCCACCACACACCCTTGCCGATACGCGCCATACAAACGAAAAAAAGAGCCACAACGCGAAGTGACCAAAAATGGATCCGATCTTTCAAGCGCGAATGCTCTTCCATAGCACAAGAATACCAGTTACAGCACTCAAGGTCAATTTCCCACTTTCATTATACCGCATTACTGTTTCCTTCTGAAAAACGATACTGCAGAGCTTCTCCGACATGTTTTGACGATATGGTCTCGCATAATGACAAATCCGCAATGGTTCTGCTGACTTTAATAAGACGAAAATAACTTCGTGCTGATAAATGCATTGAATCAACCGCGTGATGAAGCATACTCTTTGCTTCGCCATCAAGCATACACCATTGCTCCATTAAAGAAGACGGGAGCTCGGCATTGGTACAAAACGAATACCCTGCTGATTGATATCTTTGTCGCTGAATATCCCGCGCCACAATCACCGCCTTGCGCAGTGTTTCCGATGACTCGCCGCCATCGCGCGACTCTAATTCGGCAACAGGCACCCGAGGAACAGCAACATGCAAATCAATACGATCCAAAATCGGGCCAGATATTTTTCTCCGATACTTTTCAATGCTTCCGGGCGTGCACACGCATTGTTTTTGCTGATCAAATAAATATCCGCATGGGCACGGATTTTGAGCCGCAATCATCATCACGCGCGCAGGAAAAGTACAATGCCCCTGACTCCGCGAAATTGAAACAACGCCATCTTCAAGCGGCTGACGCAACGCCTCAATCACTGATCTTGGAAATTCAGGGAACTCATCCAAAAACAATACTCCTCTATGGGCAAGCGTAATTTCACCAGGCATGGGAATTCTTCCCCCGCCAATCAATGCCACAGCTGATGCTGAATGGTGAGGAGAACGAAACGGACGCTGGCTTTTATACGCTTCTCCTACTGACAACAGGCCTGAAATACTATAAATCGAACTTACTTCCAAACATTCTTCTACACTCAAAGGAGGCATAATCGAGCTCATACTGCGGGCTAATAGCGTTTTTCCCGATCCAGGAGCTCCTGTCATTAACACATTATGTCCTCCAGCGGCCGCAATCATCAACGCCCTTTTTGCATGTGATTGCCCCTTTACTGATTGAAAATCAACGTCATCGCTCATTACATCCTGCTCTGCCATGGGTTGATACGGATGAGGTGAAAGCAACGAAACCCCTTGCAAGTGAAGAACCAACGCCTGAAGAGATGGCACCCCATATACAGTCATCCCTTCAATCACCGCGGCTTGCCCTGCATTTTCCTGCGGAACGAATATTTCCAAAAAACCTTTCTTTTTTGCAAACCAGGCAATAGGCAATACTCCGTTCACCGACCGAACCCGACCATCTAACGCAACTTCACCTATATACAGCGCGCATTCTCTCGCAGGCACAGCAGATGTCGCCTGCAAAACGCCAATAACCATAGCAAGATCATAATGCGTACCCTCTTTTTTAAGATCCGCAGGCGCAAAATTGATCACCACCCGCTTATCCCAAGGAAAACGCAACCCTGTATTTTTTAACGCGGCACGCAATCGCTCTTTTGCCTCTTGAATCGCAGTATCAACGAGCCCTACAATAACAAAATTCGGCTGACCAGAACTGATGTCAATTTCAACGTCAATAGGCAACACATCAAGCCCATTCAAAGCGCATACTTGAAGCCGAGAAATCATATCATAATATGAAAAATGAAAAAGCAAAAATAAACACAGCATACACTGTCTTTACTTTTTGCTTTTTAATCTTTGCATGATAAGCGCTATCACCGCCCCAACAATAATGATATCAGCCATATTAACCACAGAAATACCAGCAATGTGAATATAATCCACCACACCGCCCCAACGTACGCGATCATACAGATTACTTGCTCCGGCAAAAAGAATAAAAAACAGAATAACACGTTCATACTGACGATCTGCCAAAAAAAACCATATCCAACATATCACCCATACCACAACAGCCAAAATCCAAAACGCAACATCAGAAAACGGTATGCCAAAGGGCAAAAACATGTTAAGCGAAGCAGGCCCGAATATCCAAAACCTCTCCGCGAAGATTGGAGAGGTCATGTATGCCAATTTTATTACCTGATCCAGAACAAGCAACGCCCCAGCACTACTGACAATAACAATGCTTATGAATGATTTGCGCATACAGATGCGGTAGGCAATGCCTTAAGACGTTCCAGAGGAATCTCTTGACCGCACTGTTCGCATATTCCATACGTTCCTTGTTCCATCCGTGCGATCGCGCGGTCAATGTTGAGCAATTGTTCCTCAAGCGTGTGTTCAACTGCCATTGCATCTTCATAATCAGAAACCTCAATAGCGTTTGATTCGCCATCTTCGCCATATTCAGGATATGATGTTTTGTAATTTTCAGGGATAGCAGGATCTTTTTTACCTGTATCACTTAAAATCCCCTCAATGCGGGATTTTTCAGCCAGCAATGCCTGCCTACACTCTTCAATAAATATTTGGTCTAACATATAGATATAGTATAAAGAAGTAATGGCAAATAGACAAATACCACTCGTGTAAAGTAAAAAGGGCGTGAGATAGAGCCCAACGTTTAATATTTGGCTTCTCGACGCCCTTTACAATGCCTCATGAGGCAGGGTCGAGACACCAAACGTTGAGTGTACTGGTGAGTGAGAAGGCAATTTTTTACCTCCTCGCTTACCAGCACACAGCTTAGTATTTCTACTCCATAACCTTCACGAAACATGTGGTTATGCTTGGCTCCACAATGCCACGCGTATCCCTACCGCTCTCGTGGTACGACCACAGACGTTGTGTGAAAACATCTCTGATGCACCTGTTAGATTGGAAGCCCTTTGTTTTTATTTTTGAGCGTTTGAGGTCTTTTCGTGGTCCAAAAGACCGTGTTCGAACAGTAGAGAATATCCCTGGACACATATATACGGCAGTGATAAACACAATATGCAATGATTTCAATAGCTTGATAAAAGCAGTACCAAAACATTACAATCGCTATCACGCGTCCTTCTGCCCAATGGACATTCCCTCTATTGCGCACGATTTTTGTGTGCCAAACTATATAGAATGAAAAAGAACTATCACACATCTTTCATACCATTATTATATCATGCGCACAATACCGTGTCAACGCCTGTATCTTCTCTTTATATAAGGATTTCTTAACACATCACTCTTTTGTTGCATGAAATTCAAAGTCAAACGTAACAGGACTATTTAAAGATCGTTGATACGCGTGAATCGCTTTCAATCCTTGCACATAAGACGAGAATTCGTCAGGTATCACGGACGATGAGAGCATGATATCAACGGACTCAGAAGAATCGCCGGCTTTTTCAATAAGATCTGAAAAAATATTCATATACGGCCCAAGATGCGTTATATCATCGCCACTTTGCGCAAAAACAATAAGAGCCGGTTCAGTTTGAACGCGGGCGTAAGAAAAACGCACACCCAAAGGATTATCAGGAAGTGACCGAATAACTCCTGTCTCCCCTGTTGCCAGTGAAAAGTCATGAGTCGTCCATTGAAATGCCGTATCATCTGCCCTTAATTCTTGCGCGCGCGAGCCGTCAGGAAGCGCAACCTCATGCTCTTGAGGCACGGAACGAGCAAGAGACAGACGAATATGTTCTTCAAATGAAACGAAATTAAAACTTTTAGAACTATCAAGCATAATAAAAGCTGTGTTCAAAGGAGAAAACGAACTAACAACAACAGCCCCGGGCCCTGCGACAACGGAACGGAGTTCAGAAAACAAAACATCGCTCTCCTGTTGTTGGGAACTCTGTAACGTGCCTAATAGAACCCCCTTCAATTGCGGATGGGTATACAATCGCTCGCTATTCCCCACCACGCCAAGACCAATAATGCCATCTCCCATCACAAACGTCTTTGGTAACGAGCTCAATGACACATCTTTTTTAGGAGACACCATGAGTTCTATACGACTATCATCAGCAAAACTCGATACCCACCATTCCTGGGATTGCTTCCCTATTATATCCCACAGCGCCTTCAGTTGAGGATTCTTGCCATCGCCCTGCAGGATGAATGGATGGATATACGCATCCATAAAAGAAGCGCCTTGCATAAGCGGGTTATACAAAAACTGGGGTCTGACGGAAAATTTCTTTAAAGAAGATTGAGTACTCAGCAACGGCACTAAGGCATCTTCGCGCGTTGTTAAAAAAAGAATACCAGAATTCGGACGCACCCATGCAAGGGTTGAATGAGAAAAAAGAACCCCGCCTTTATATGAAGAATTCGTCAAAACCTCGCTCTCTTTTGATATTTCAGCAACAAAACGATCAAGTGATTGCTGTTCCGCTTTCAACCCGATAACAATACGCTCTGTCTGCTGATCTTGAAAAACGATAGATTCTTTTCCTTGAACTATGGGTACGGAATCATCAATGTTTAAAAAGGTATGAAGCCATGTATCAACCTTTGCAAGCACGGCTTGTTCATTGTTTGATCCCAACATCAACCGCGAAACAACAGGATTGCGCATACGAGTCATGTCAAATGACACAGCAAATGGAACATCTGGCGGGACCCATTCCCACAATGAATGATCAGGAAACAAGGCATAAGAAACAAACAGCCATATTCCAATACCGATACTCGCGCAAAGGGCGGCTATACCGATACCAATCACAGCGACCCGACGCCGCCTTTCTGCGTGCAAAACCGCAACTTCTTGTTTTTTCGCAATACTTAACAATCCCGCTTGATTGAGTTTTTCTTTTCTTTTGTTTTGATCTTTTGCCATACTGCTTTATACAGAGACGCCCCAAGGGGGGCGTCTCTGCGCGTCACTACGGACGACGATGATGATCACGCCCACCACCTCCGGAAAACCGATCCGACCGCGGGCGCATTGGAGGCCGAGGTCTGTCAACAACCTCTACTCCTTCAAGAGCTAAATTAATCCTACCCAAATCATCAATGCCGGAAACGCGCACCTCAACAGGATCGCCCACATGCCATGCGTCAGGTCCTTTTTCTCCCATCTTCGACACATGCACTAATCCGTCTTGCTTTGGAAGAATTTCAACAAAAATGCCAAATGATTCAACTCGTGTTACTTTGCCGGTAAACACCTCTCCTGCCACGACTTCGCGGGTTAAATCCGTAATCATCTTAAGCGCGTCATCAACTTTATTGTCATACGTACCGGTAACAAGCACAGTGCCGTCTTGCTCAATATCAATATCAACGCCTGTTTTATCAATAATCTCATTGATTGTTTTGCCTCCTGGACCAATAATATCTCGGATGCGGTCAGGATTCACATGCAAGGTATAAATGCGAGGAGCATACTGGGATAATTCCGCTCGTGGCTCGGCAATCGCGCTTGCCATCACATCTAAAATCTTCAACCGCGCCTCTTTTGCTTGAAAAAATGTCTGTTTAATGAGTTCGTCATGCAATCCATCGGTTTTGGTATCCATCTGAATCGCGGTGATACCATCCTTGGTGCCGGCTATTTTAAAATCCATCCCGCCGTCGCCATCTTCCATATCTTGCAAATCAGTAAGTACTTTCCACGCGCCTTTGCTGTCTGACGCAAGCCCCATGGCAATACCGGCGACTGGTTTTGAAATCGGCACGCCGGCATCCATCAATGCCAAGGTTGATCCGCAGACCGATCCCATAGAAGACGAGCCGTTTGATCCCAATACCTCGGAAACAACGCGCATAGTATATGGGAAATCCTCTTTTTTAGGCAGTACCGGCTCAAGCGCGCGCTCGGCAAGAGCGCCATGCCCAATCTCCCGCCTGCCAGCGCCTCGCAACGGACTTGCTTCTCCCACAGAAAACGGTGGGAAGTTGTAATGATGCATATACCGCTTTTTGTATTCCTCTTCCATGCCGTCAATAATCTGCTGATCCCCAGGCGCGCCAAGCGTTACAGCAGACAACACCTGCGTTTCTCCGCGCTGAAACAACCCTGACCCATGCGTGCGAGGTAAAAATCCGACTACTGCTGAAAGCGACCGAATTTCAGTAATCTCCCGACCGTCAACGCGTTTATCTTCATCTAAAATCGCCCGTGTTACCCTTTCTTCTGTTAAAGGATTCACTAATTCAAGACACTTTTTGCGCTTGTCTTTACCTATTTGCTGTTCCAATAAATACGCCTCAAGCGCTTGTGTTAATTTTTTAAGCGTCGCTTTCCGCTCGCCCTTTGCTTTCATCGGGCCGACAAACAAATACTCGTCAATATGAGAGCGGATAAACTCTTCTGCGATTTTTAACGCTTCAGTGTCTTTTGCCGTCTCATCAGTTGCTTCTGCGGATTCTTCCGCATGATTAGAAACAATCGCTGTTGTATCTATTTTTTGTTTTCCAACAGAGGACTGGATATTTTCAATAAAAGAAATGATTTTCCCAATATGTTTTTTTGCGTAGATGATTGCGGCAATCATATCGTCTTCAGTCACCTCATTCGCGCCGGCTTCAAGCATAATCACCTTTTCAGCGGTGCCTGCCACAACCAAATCAAGATCGCTTGTTTCTCGCGCCTCATAACTGGGATTCAATACCCATTCGCCACCGATTCTTCCAACACGCACCGCGGCAACCGGACCATCCCATGGGATATCGGAAATCGCGACAACTGCCGAAGCCGCGTTCAACCCGATAATATCAGCGTCATTGCGCTCGTCTTGCGAAAGAACTGTAAGAATAACCTGAACATCATTTTTCAATACATCAGGAAACAACGGCCGGATCGCGCGGTCTATCAAACGGCCAGAAAGCACGGCCTCGTCAGTCGGCCTTCCCTCACGTTTAATAAAACGGGATCCTTTTATTTTCCCGGATGCGTATAATTTTTCTTCGTAATCAACCATGAGCGGAAAATAATCAATGCCGTCCCGTGGTTGCGTATTCATGACAACAGTTGCCAATACAACAGTGTCGCCCAGACGCATGGTTAAAGAACCGTTTGCCTGATGAGCAAGCCGGCCATATTCGGCAGACAGCGTATCCCCGCCGATGGCCACTTCAAATGTTTGAATCGCCATACATACATCAATCAGATGATGGATGACTCATGAGCTTAAGGTTTTCACACACAAACGAGTGAAAGCCCCGATGTCCATGAGCCACGCGCACACATCCGATACTTTTACATTATCACTTTGCTTTTGACAATAAATATCTCCGCGCGTTATCGCTCAAGCTAAAATAATCATCAGCAGATGAAATAAGCCGAGCTGACGCGGTCTCTTTAAACGCAATAATCTCAACCAAAACGCCTGAATATTGCAAAAATTCAACCAATGGCGTGAAATCGCCGTCTCCAGTCACAAGCACGGCAACATCAAGCTTTGGAGACATGGTAATGGCATCAATGGCAATACCCACATCCCAATCCCCTTTTTTTGTTCCGCTCCAAAATGTTTGCAATTCTTTTTCGCGCACTTCAAATCCCATATTCGCGAGCGCGTCAAAAAACTTTTGTTCTTCGCTGTTGTCCGCGCGAATAACATACGCAACCGCACGAATCAATTTTCTATCGGCAACGGCATCTTCCAATACCTTGCCGAAATTCACATGCGCGTTATGAAGATTTTTTGCAGAATAATACATATTCTGCACATCCACGAAAACGCCGACTCTTTGTTCTTTGTGTTTTAACATATACTGTAATCCTCATCCGCCCTCTGGCGGAACGAATAGACCAATCCTAATCTACGAATGCATCCGAATCTACGAATAACATCTCGTATTCGTAGATTGGTAGATTGGGATGTCATTCGTAGATTAGGATTGCATTGTTTTAGGCCTCCTCAACATTTTTCAATAACTCCTCATCTGCGTCCGGCTTTGTATCGGCAATCATCTCTTTTTCAATATCTTCATCAATCGAAGCAACTTTACGCAACGGCTTTAACTTTAACTCCACAATAAGTTTTGCATAACTCTTATCATCTTCTCTTTCCAAATAACGCAAAAGACGGCGCCGTTGGCTTACTTTTCTGATAAGCCCGCGCCGAGACGAGTAATCTTTTTTATGTTCTTTTAAATGATTCGTGAGTTGTTTGATTTCTTCTGTCAACAGCGCGATTTGCACTTCTGTTGAGCCGGTATCACCTTTGTGTGTTTGAAATTTGGCAATAACCCTATCCTTTTTCTTTTTATCCAACATATCTTTGATTGTCGCGCCATTCCGAGCTAAAGGAGTAGTCCAATGGCCAAGAAAAACGCCGAAATAAATACCCTAAAACCAGTTCAAAGATACCATTCATATTCCGAATTGTCAACACACTTAATGCGTCGTATAATATAAAGCAATCCTAATCTACGAATGACATCCGAATCTACAAATATCCAACCTATAGATTGTACATATATGGCATATCTGCTGTTTCCAAAACTATCTTATGCTATCACTGGATTATGCTTTGAAACCCAAAATCAGCTTGGACGTTTTTGTAGAGAAAAACAATACGCAGATTATTTGGAAAACTGTTAGGCCAAAATAAAATCATCTATCAACGTGAATTTTTAATAGAATCTCTTGCAGTGAACTTATCCCAAGGTAATAGAGTAGATTTTTTTATAGACAATTCTATATTGCTCGATTTAAAAGCAAAAAAGTTTATCACTAAAGCGGATTACTATCAAATGAAAAGATATTTACAGGCCTCAAACTTAGAACTCGGATTAATTATAAACTTTTGGCACCCATATTTAAAACCAAAGCGTGTTTTACGATCAGTTACAAACAACACGTCGTATTCGTAGATTCGGATGTCATTCGTAGATTAGGATTGCTCTATGCAATTAACAACCGCAATAACTCACTTCCTCGAACACCTTGAAATAGAAAAAAACCGTTCCAAGGCAACTCTACGCAATTATAATTTTTATTTACGCAGATTTTGCGATTGGACCAAAAACCCCGAAGTATCGGATATAGACCAAGAAAAAATCCGTCAGTATCGGCTGTGGCTGAACAGATTGACTGACGCAAAAACAGACGAACCATTAAAAAAGAAAACACAAAACTACCATTTAATCGCTTTGCGCGCGTTTCTAAAATATCTCGCAAAACGGGATATCGCATCATTGCCTGCGGAAAAAGTGGAATTAGGAAAACAAGAAGATCGGCAGGTGGAGTTTTTGGACACCGAAGAATTAGAACGGTTTTTGCGCGCGCCGTTTGAAATAAAAAATCCGGATATCATCCAAATCCGTGATAAAGCGATAATAGAAACCCTGTTTTCAACCGGTTTGCGCGTATCCGAACTTGCAAACCTCAAGCGCGATCAAATCAATCTCAAACAAGACGAGTTTACTATCAGGGGAAAAGGCAGTAAACTTCGGGTAGTGTTTTTAACCGAAACCGCCAAAGAATGGCTCAAAAAATATATAGAAAAACGGCAGGATGTATCGCCCTACCTTTTTGTTCGGCACGATAAAGCAATAAAAGACAACAAAAAAGAGGGCAATCTCACCCCCC
>Ga0075949_102_pt1 | contig 64449 bp, 69 predicted proteins | sample RifGroA2_FD_68013 | JGI IMG/M metagenome (GOLD analysis project Ga0075949, IMG submission 68013) | Parcubacteria bacterium GW2011_GWA2_43_13
ACCCCTTGCCCGCCGGATGATCCTTTTACACACAGAACCATCCCATTCAGGGGGTTATGCACGATAACAACCTTCTTCACGCGCGACTCCTTTCTTTGCCCGTGGAAGATGTATATGAATATACCTAAAAACTCCTATTTTGTCAACGTCACTGAAGTTCTATCGACACAAAACTACGCCAATCAGGGCTAAGAATATCAAGAAGTTCTCTTCCTTCTTCCATGGTTATACCAAACTCTCTCAATAAAGCATACGGATAATACTGCCCACCATCGCCGCCTAAATATTTCCATTCGCCATTGATTTTTTTAGCGACAAGAGTCCCTCCTAAATCACCTGCTTGCCACGATCCCATTGCCGCGTCATTCACAATAGCAATCTTACTCATCTCCAACCCATTACTTTCACCACCGAAGCTCTGAGCAAATACTCGTTTTAATAATGCCTGCTCCTGCTGTTCTTGTTGATTCAAAGTACTTATGCCTGGCAGAGCACGTGGCAACGATTGTTGCGATGTATCAGATGGCGTTGATGGCGATAATTCTATGTTTTGTTTTTTAATACCAAACAATAATATTAAAATAAAGATACCTAAAAGAACAACGCCGATTATGAGAAAAATAATATACTTTTTCATACAAAAAATTAATGACGATTCTTAACACGATAAATAGAAACAGTGCCGCCGCAATATTGATCAGATGGCGCAGGAGCACACATATAATTATTTGAGAACCATGCAAATCGCGCTTTACTGCTTGCATTTGATAGCACTGGTTTACACGCCGGCCCCATACAAATACCAATATGACGACTGTCCGCTTTTTCTGCAATCATGATATCTCCACACATAGCATTTGCTGTTAATATCAGATCTCCCCTCCCAGCATTTAACCCAGCTTGTACGTCTAAAACGTAATCTTTACTCCCGCGAGAACGAACAATTGTATCAACATTTGCCTTATTTAAAATGTAATTCACTGACCATGCGCATGCCTTATTCCCTCCCTCCGGCCCCCCACTCGTATCTGCCCCACATGCCAATTTCGCCGCATTGCAAATATCTGCCTGAATATTATCGCTCAATGACACCTTGGTCATCACATTTGTTTGCATTGCTTGTGTCGTGCCACCACCTACATTAGCACAAGAAGGAGCTGGACCTAAACTGCCTGTCCTCCCACCTCCTCCTATAGCTTCTGCTTTTGCCTGCTCGCGAGCGATATAGGTTGAAACTTTTGTATCAATGCACGATGGCGGTGTTTCACCATCGCACAAATTATTCCATGGCAAAGAGTTAGAAAACAGCCGAGCCGTTGACTTTAACAGCGTACTTTTTCTTTCCTGATCTTGTTGAGGATTATTTGTGTCTGCTGTATATTCAGGCGTTACTGCAATAATAATTGTATTCACAATAATCCATGATGATAACACAAGCATCATGCCAAAAAACGTGCGGGACATGATTTCTTTGCCTTGCTGAATTTTTTGGTCATCCCCGCGCGACATCATCCACACCATGCCACCGTACAACAACATAATCAGTGCTCCGATTCCGACAAAACTGATCATGATTCTATATATGCCAATCGGAACCGATAAGATATCGCACATGGTGCAATTGCCACACTGCTTGCATTCTGCTGATACAAACTGAAATGTAACTCCTACTGATTCCAAACGATCAATAGTTGCAGATCCTTCTGATGTCGCGCTCACGCTTACTGGAAAGATAACAAACACAACTCCCGCAAAAAGAGTAACCGCACCCATCCATCTCTTTAAAAAATTTCTTGACATACTATTGAGGATATTGTATCACATCCAAGTAATGGAATGAACAAAACCTTTACGAGTCGTTTTGTTTTTGATATGGTATGATTGTTTTAGCGAAGAAAAATCTAACCATTAAAATGGTGGACGCAGTCCTCCTACAGGGGGCGAGTAAGCATTTTAATGGGAAGGAGGGGCAAGCGAAAGCTGAAATGTTCTCCTAAAGGGAGAACATGAAAGCTGAAGCTTTGACCCGACGCGCGCCCATAGCTCAATGGTAGAGCAGTGGCCTTTTAAGCCAACGGTTCCAGGTTCGACCCCTGGTGGGCGCACCAAAAAAACACCCCTACTTGGGGGCTGTTTTTTTATCCACACCAATAAGAGGTGTATAATATGTGGTTCACGCTCTTGAGACACAACCGATTCTCCTTTACTATACAAAGATATGGCTGATGGAATGGAAAAAATCCCACCGCACAATCTTGAGGCAGAACAATCTGTGCTTGGCGCTCTTTTTATTGATCCTGACGCCATTGTTCACGTTGCGGACATTGTTACAAGCGATGATTTTTATAAAGAAGTGCACCGCATTATTTTTAACGCGATTGTGGAGGTATATGAAAAGCACCTGCCTATTGATCTTTTAAATGTCAGTAACCGACTTTTGGAGCGCAATCAGCTGGAACTCGTTGGAGGACGCGCCTATTTAAGCGAACTCACCACCATAGTCCCCACTGCAAGCAATGTGGCGAGTTATGCCACTATTGTGCAAAAAAAAGCAACTCTGCGCCGTCTTCTTAAAGCCGCGCATGATATTACAAGTTATGGATATAATGAAGAAGATGAAACAGAGCATTTGCTTGATATGTCAGAGCAAGCGATATTTCGGGTATCGCAAAAACATCTGCATCAAAATTTTATTCCCATTACCACAATCCTGACTGAAACATTCGACCGCATTGATGAACTTCATCGCGGAGACGGATCTCTGCGAGGCGTACCAACCGGATTCCCTGATCTTGATAATTTAATGTCCGGTTTGCAAAAATCAGATCTGGTGATTCTTGCGGCGCGGCCATCTGTGGGAAAAACAACATTCGCGCTCGATATCGCGCGAAATGCGGCAGTTGTGTATAAATCAAAAGTAGGGATTTTTTCACTTGAAATGTCCAAAGAACAACTTGTTGACCGTTTACTCGCAACTCAAGCAGGTATTGATTTATGGAAAATGCGAACAGGCAAACTCTCGCACCAAGAAGGGTCAGATGAATTCCCGCGCATCGGGCAAGCCATGGGCGTGCTTTCCGAAGCGCCGATTTTTATTGACGACACGCCAAGCGCCAATGTCATGCAAATACGCACAAAAGCGCGGCGCTTGCAGGCAGAACACGGGCTTGATTTTATTATCATTGATTATCTTCAGTTGATGGAATCGCGAGCCCAAAGCAAATCAAGCGACAATCGTGTGCAGGAAATCGCGGAAATTTCACGCGGATTAAAATCAATCGCGCGCGAGTTAAACATTCCGGTACTTGCCCTGTCCCAACTCTCTCGCGCTGTTGAAATGACAAAACCCGCTATTCCAAAACTTGCACATTTGCGTGAATCTGGTTCAATTGAACAAGATGCTGATATCGTTATGTTTGTCTACCGTAAAGCTATGGATCGTAATTATCGAGAAGAGGACTTATCTCAAGAAGAAAAACATCTCACAGAAATCCACATTGCCAAGCACCGCAACGGTCCGACCGGGGTTATCAAACTATTCTTTGACGCAAATCATGTAACATTTAAAAGTTTAGCTAAATAAGAGCCCCCACACTATGTTCTCCAAACTCAAACACATTAAAGACCTGCGCTCGCAGGCAAAAAAAATGCAAGAAGAAATGTCAAAAGAGGTAATTGAAAACCAAAAGCATGGCATCTCTATCACCATGAACGGGAATCAGGAAATTTTAAAATTCACCCTGCCCGCTGATGCGCTTTCTTCCGGCAGTAAAGAACGGCTGGAAAAAAACATTGTGGAAGCATTTGATGACACTCTCAAAAAACTCCAACGCCGCATGGCGGAAAAAATGATGAAAGGAAAAGACATCAGCGATATTCAACTACCTGGATTTTAATGTATGCGTTATCTTCCATCCGCGCTTGAGCGGGCAATGGAACAATTTGAAAAACTCCCAGGCATCGGTCCTAAAACAGCCGAGCGTTTTGTCTTATACCTCATGAAACGGTCAAAAGAAGAAGTCAGCGAGTTTGCAAAAGCGTTAATTGACTTAAAAAATGAAATCCACCTCTGTCCGCAATGCTTTAATTTTGCAGATAACGAAAATGAATTGTGCGGTATTTGTACCGATCCCAAACGCGATCACGCTATGGTGTGCGTTGTTGCGGAATCAAGCGATGTTGTAGCGCTGGAACACACCAGTGAGTATCGTGGTGTGTATCATGTATTAGGCGGCACATTAAGCCCAATTCACGGCATTACGCCTGATCGCATTCGTATTCAGCAATTGATGAGTCGCATTGAGGCATCAACGCCTGGTGAAATTATTTTGGCTTTAAATCCTGATATTGACGGCGAAGCAACGTCGCTGTATCTATCCCGTCTGCTGAAAGGAAGATCATTCCGTCTTACGCATTTAGCGCGCGGATTGCCGATGGGATCTGATTTGGACTATGCCGATGAAATCACCCTTACCAACGCCCTCACCAATCGCCGTGATATTGCGTAACCATGAAATAAAAAATGTAGAGACGCCCCCCTGGGGCGTCTCTACGCATAAGTATATGACCAATGTAAAAATGCACTTTTAAAAGCGCATTTTTTTATCAACTCAAAAAACGTATTACGCTGAAATTGTATCAATCCGTACTTTTGTTTTGTGCTGGCGATGGCCGTAGACCTTATGGTAGCGTACTTTTGCCTTATACTTTTCAACGCGAATTTTGCGGTCGCGGGTTTGTTCTAAAATTGTGCCAACCACTTTTGCGCCAGCAACTGTCGGCGTGCCAACTGACACTTTTGACCCGTCTTCTTCAGCAATAAGAAACGGCTCAAACTCAACTATTGAGTTACCTTCTCCAACAAGTTTTTCGATAGCAATAACCATGCCTTCTGTTACTTGATACTGTTTTCCGCCTGTTTTAATGATTGCAAACATAGATAACTGCGACGCTAATATGCGAATAACACACGAATAACTCGAATATTTGTATCATTCGCATGTATTCGTGTATTCGTGTCGCTCTAAAACAAAGACACTATACAACACTCTTTCAACCTCGTCAACCAAGAGCAAAAAAACATCACGGTCTTACTTTTTTCACGGCCGTGAAAAAAGTAAGACCGCAGAGTTAAAAAAAACAAGGCGTACAAGGGGTATCACTCTGATGTGAATACCACTACATACGCCTTCGTGTGATTATCGAGCGACTCGCAACCTACCCCATACCGTCGCCAACTCCGACTGTTCATCGTAGCTGACTTCGGGGAGGGTAGAGAGCGGAGCGTACTTCTCAAGTTGCGCGAGTTGCGCTTTCCCGATCATCGTCGGGACGATCACCGACGCAGCAATGACCTCTCTCGACACTCGCGCTGCGGTTGCGGCGACCGGTTGATCGCCAATCGGGTAAAGACACTCGGATAGGTCTATGAACCCCTCCTTATTGACGATGGCGATCCACCCACTCCATATCGGAGCGACAAGGTCCTTCGGGTCGGTACTCGTAAAGAACGAGCCACCGACCGCGTGCCACTGCCCCTTTGTATTCAGGGCGAGCACGACGACCGGCTCGACGCCGACGCGGAGGAGGAACTCAAACGCAGATGGGAGGTAAATCCCGAAGGATGCGTCTATCGTCGGGACACCGAGGAGGTTGATCACCCCCTTGTGTACCTTCACGAGCGTCCCATCCGCACCCCAACCGAGAGGAGAAGGATAGACAGTTACAACCTCTCCTCCGTTCGGCGCGAAAACGAGAACCGCCCCTGCCTGACTGTTCAGGTCCGGCAGTTGAAATGTCCCCTCACTGATCACCCTTTCCTGTGCCCGGACGGTCTCGAGGAGACCGTCGCTCTTTTGGTATACGGCAAAACCTCCGTATGGAGGAATGCCAATGCTTGCCATCGGCCTCATGGGGAGGGACAATAATTGCATCCCAGCCCGAAGCGGATGATTCAGCGAACCCTGCCTGATCGTGATCTCCGGCAATTCAATCAACCCGCTTGCCGGAACGACAAACGGCCCGACACCCCCCTGAACGTCGTATCCCGGTTCGGTGACGATCCATACCTCATCACCGACTCGAATCTCGGTCGGGAAAAACGGCGTGGCCAGCGCCGTGAACGTACCCCCGGAGGAGACGTTGATTCTCTCTCCGAAGACAACGAGACCTTCTCGTCGAATTTCGTACCCCACTCCGCAGATCGTCTGCGAAGCTGACCCATCCCCCCGGAAAGGGCGTAACGAAATCGGTATACACGAACTCGCACAGCTCGGGAACGAGTTCGATTCCGAACGTTTCGCCCCCGGAGGCGCTTTCCGTGACGTCAACAGCAACCTCAATCTCCGCCGTAACGCCTTCATTGATGACGAGCGGTTCCGAAAAAACGCTTCGAAGCACACCGCCTACAAAATTGCCACCCCCACCGAGGTCATGATAGCTGGGTTCGAGAACGAGGTAGCTCCCTTCTACGACGACACTGGAATCGTAAGAAAGCCCCCAGCGTCGAAGCCCGATCGCCTTGATTGCGATCGGTACCGCGCGGGACGTGACTTGAACATCCATAACCCGGACATCACTCTGTCCGGGAGAGACGACCCCCGCTGGCGGGGAGAGCGGAGACATCGTAACGACGATGTCCTGGGCGAACGCGGACGACGTGCAGAACAACGCAATCAACGCTACTAAACTCTTACGAAACATCGCGATGTCCTCCTAAAGGACAGGGTGTGAACGAATCCGCTTATACAATCAAAGCGGACGCGAAAAAAGGCCTTTTAATACACTTTCAAAAAGTGTAGAGACGCTCCGGTGGAGCGTCTTTGTCGAATTATTATTGAGACGCACCATCGGTGCGTCTCTACACTCGACCGTACATCCTATTATCAAATTTTTCTCTTAACAAAGCCATTTTTCGTGGCCGCTTTGGAGGTTGTCAAAGAACTCGCCACGTTATCACAAAGTTGACAAAAAGTCAAGATTTTATAAAAAAACTCACCCTGCCCTCTCCTTCTTAAGGAGAGGGTGGACGACACCCCCCCCTCCCTCATCCTCCTTTAGAGAAAAAACAATTACTCAAACTCAATTGCGACAGAATCGCCAAGATTGAGCTGATGCTCTTCTATAAACCCGGCAGGCACTTCCAATACTCGATTTACCGGCCCGACTGGCGAGTATAGTTTACGCTCCTCGCTTTCTTGTTGCGGTTGAGCGCGGCTAACCATATCTAAAATAGTATTATCATCAATAAATATAATATCCAAAGGAATGCTCATCCCCTGCATGTGAAATGTATACTCTTGCTTTGAATCAAATTCAAACAGCATGCCATTTTCAGATGAAAGAGAGTCGCGACCAAGCAAACCCTTTTGCCGATCATCATCTGTCCGCGCGACATCAACAACCACAATATCTCCGCCAATATATACGCGCGCCTGTGTTTTTGAAATATCCGGAACATCAATATCCGGCGTTACCTGGCGCAACACATCTGTATTTTTATCAAATTCAACAGTGCGTTTTGGCACGATAACAATCAGCGCAATGACAATAAGAGCGATAATCGTAAGAATGATAGTGATGATAAGTGATTTTGAAAGTTGCATAGAATGAATACCTCACCCCCCGTCATTCCGCATTCAGCTCCAGACGGGGCAGGCCTACCCTCTCCTTATAAAGGAGAGGGAAATTAAAGGGAAACCCTCATTGTAAAGGAGAGGGAATCGCCGATCCCCTCCTCCTTAATAAGGAGGATCCGCCAGCTGGCGGAGGGAGGAGGTGTTAAGAAGATGGAGGAAAAGTAATACGCTTTGAGGCGTGATGAACGAATAAAACAAAAACACTTGCGACAAGAATAACAATAATAACCAGCCAAATCCATGCGACATTGCGCAACATCAAACCAGCAGTCCCCAAAACAAGCGCAAAAAGATAATACACAATACTCACTCGCTTAGCGCTGAATCCCATATCAAGCAGACGCAAATGCATGTGGTTTCTATCCCCTGCAAACGGAGAACGCTTTTCTTTTACCAATCGTTTGTAAATAACCACTCCAACATCAATAATCGCAAGCCCCATCACAACCAATGTTATTGCTATTTTTGCCTCACTTAAAATAGCAAGGGTGGCGAGCATAAATCCTGCCCACGTACTGCCCCCCTCCCCCAAAAAAATCGAAGCAGGAGAAAAATTAAACACTAAAAACCCAAGCATCACACCCAACAAAATAATACCCAATAGAGGCGATGTTATCTGACCTAAAAACAACCCTACTATCACTAAAAATCCAGCCCCAATCGCTGTTACCCCGGCAACAAGACCATCAACCCCATCTAAAAATTTTGTTGTATACACCATGCCTAAAATCCACACAAACGTAATACTATCAGCAGGTAAAGTAAAATAATACGGAATCCCATTGATTCGTGTTATTTCAAATTTCATCTGCGCAAGTTTAATTATTTCGCTCCCCTCTAATCCATCAATAAACGGATTGGTAATAGCGGAAAGCCCGATCCCGCTTGCGATAACAATGGCAATCGCTATGAATGGAAATAAACATTGATGCCACGGCTTGAGATTATATGTATCATCAATCAATCCCCCAATGACCAATACTAACCCTCCCAGCGTCATGCCAATAAGATGCTTGCCAACAACTTCATGCTCTCCAATAAACGCAATTGCGATAAAAGAAACAAGAGCAAACGCAACAAAACACGCCAACCCTCCGCCAAGCGGAATGGGCGTGGTGTGATGTTTTCGTCCGCCACTCGGATGGTCAACAATACGCGCTCTCCTCATGAGCTGACGAGTGCAGTATGTTGCGCACACAGACACAAGCAAGGCAGAAATGCCCCAGAGTATAAACATAAGGATTATGGGACTGTCGCCGAATACCATATTTGGCATAAAACCCCAAACTCCGGTAAATTTTTTTGAAAATTTTTTCGCTAATGTATCCACATTACCTCAAAAATTGTTCGAAAAAATTTCCTCGAGGTTTGGCATTTTCTGCTCAAAAGAGCATTCAGCGACAGTCCCATTATATCTTATTCAGATATTCTTCCAAAATCTGCGCCGCGACAAAATGGTCAACAGGCATGTTTGTTTGCAGTGGTTGAGATACAAGCTGATCAGCCAAACGCGATGTCATCCGTTCATCGTACTCATGCACAGGCAGAGCATACCGCGCGCGGACTGTTTCTATAAAATCGCGCGCTTCACGCGTCTGTTCGGTTTCAGTGTCATTCAGGCCCAAAGGAAGCCCGACAACAATGGTTGAAATATCATGTTCTTTTACACATTCATCCATATCATCCCAAAAATCAGGCCCGCAGGCGTCGAGCGTTGTGAGCGGAACTATTTTATGGTCAGCATCAACAGTAATAGCAATACCGACATTTTTTTTGCCATAATCAATGGCAAGAACGTGAGACATGTAAGGAATACCTCCCTGTATCCCATCCTTGATAAGGAGAGGGCGAGGGGTGGTTTACATTTTTGTAATAACTTCCGGGCCGTCTTTGGTTACTATTACGGTATGTTCAAAATGAGCGGCAATAGATCCGTCTTGCGTTTTTACTGACCAGCCATCTTCGCCTGTTACAATATGCCAATCGCCTGTTGTTACCATCGGCTCAAGAGCCAATACCATACCTTTAACAATTTGGGGGCCGCGATCTGTGCCGTTTTTCCATGGCCAAAAATTCGGTATTCTCGGATCCTCATGCACTGAGTATCCAACCCCATGGCCGACAAGATCCCTCACAATACCATATTCATGTTCTGGAATCGCGCTTTGAATAGCAGTTGATATGTCTGCAATATAATTGCCAATACGCGCCTGCTCTATCCCACTCTCAAGCGCGCGCCGAGTGACTGATAACAATCTGGACAAAGAATCAGAGACATCTCCTATCGCAACTGTCATAGCGCAATCGGTAAACAATCCATGAAGATTAACCCCACAATCCAATCCTACCACATCGCCTTGGGTAAAAATTTTATCTTCAGACGGAAGCGAATGTACAATCTCATCATTCACCGATACGCATAAAGCGGCAGGGTATTCCCTGCCTTTGGGCCCGTACATTTTAAATGACGGTACTGCGCCGTGATCGTGAATATATTTTTCTGCGAAAATATTCAACTCTGCCGCGCTGACTCCCTCGCGCACTCTCTCAACCAATTCTTTCATTGTATCAGCAAGAATCTTCCCACTCTCGCGCAACAGTTCAATATCTTCTTCCCGCGTAATAATAGCCATAACGGAGAAATGACACATTTCAAATAAAATTCGAATACCACATACGGTGTTAATAACTATGTTGACTTTTTCATTACTCCAGCCCCAACTCTTTTACAATATCTTGATGAACCTTTTCTTGCTCCTGATAACCATCAATAAACACTGTTTTGCAATTGCGCGCAAAATAATCAATCGCCGGTTTTACTGACGAATAAAAATGATCAATACGATGCTGGATTGTCTCTGGCGTATCATCATTTCTGTGACGATCCTCAAGCCGCTTGCGCGCGACATCTTCGGGAATCTCTATCGCCAATACAACGACATGTGATATCCCCAGCCGTTGCATCATATCCAACGCATCCTGAGCTTGTGTCTCCCTGCGTGCATATCCGTCAATAATAATCTTGTCGTGATTCTGAAGAAGATCGCGCAATGCCTCTTCTACCAAAGGCGTGGTTTCGGAATCTTCCATGTGAATGCCTTTTTCCAAGCGTTCACTAATGGAATGGCCGCGAGGAGAATCTTCCGTAGCAATTGTGCGAAATATTTTTCCAACTTCAATAGAGGCAAACCCATACCGTTGCTGTAATAATTCTCCTTGAGTACCTTTGCCCGAACCGGCAATCCCCATTAAAAAAATAATAAAAGCATCATTATGTGTCATAAAAAAATCTCGGTTCTTTCCGCAACGCGAATGGAAAGAGAGTACCGAGAAAAATATCATTCACGTAGAAAAAAATCCTATGCATCGTATGAATAACTATGGTACGCCATTTGTGCCTCAACCTTTTTCATTGATTCGATTATAACAGACACCACAATCAAAAGCGAGGTTCCGCCAATCACAAGGTTAAATCCGGTAAATGATTGCACCAATAACGGCAAAATAGCGATAATCCCCAAAAACACTGACCCAGCAAGTAAAATCCTGTTTACCACTGCCTGCATATACACTTCGGTCTCTTTGCCCGGCCTGATTCCCGGGATAAAACTCCCTTGCTTTTGAAGATTTTCCGCTATCTGACGCGGTTGGAAAATAATGGCAGTATAAAAATAGGTGAATGCCACCACTAATACGAAATAAATAATACCGTACGGAAGCCCGCCTTGCTGGAATATATTAATGATAAATCCTGCCACGTCCGCAACCCATGGAGATGTCGCGCGCACAAAAAATTGCGCAATAAACGGGGGAAACAACACCACTGATATGGCAAAGATAATCGGAATCACTCCTGCCATGTTCACGCGCAAAGGAAGATAATTCTGCGCGCCTGACATCAACCGTCCGCCGCGCATTTGACGCGCGTGGGCAATGGGGACATTGCGCTGGCCTTCTGTAATAAACACCACCCCGGCGACAACAATAACCGCGATCACGAGCAATAACACGTAATTCGTCAATGACGCAGGGTTGTTTGAAATATCCAAACCGATTTGAAATGCGGCTTGCGGAAGGCTGGCGATAATTCCGGCGAAAATCAATAAGGAAATGCCGTTTCCCAAACTGCGTTCCGAAATAATCTCACCGATCCACATAAGTAAAACCGTACCAGCCATGACTGTGATAATTGTAGTTACCCATGTTATAGGCGTAAACTGATCAAGAAACTGCGAAGCAGATCCCGCACCCGAGCTTGCCCGACTCAAAAAAATAATAGTGCTATATCCTTGCAATGCGGCTAACGGAACTGTTAACAACCGCGTCCATTTATTGATAATACGTTGCCCTCGCTCTCCTTCTTTTGATAAATCCTCAAAATAGGGAACAATCATGCCGAGTAATTGAAAAATGATAGATGACGTAATATACGGGCCCACGCCAAGCATGACAATAGAAAAGTTCTCAAGCCCGCCACCGGTTAAAAGATTTAAAAGCCCCAACACTTGATTTCCTGATAAAGACGCGCGCAATGCAGTAGTATCAATGCCTGGAACAGGAATATGCGCAAGAAACCGAAACGCGACAAGCATCAGCAATACAAAAATCAAATCATTGCGCAACTGTTTGGTGGTGAGAAATTGTTTAAATCGGGTTGAAAATGACATACGATGAGGGTGTAGTAATATCTCTACGTCATCTGAGTTCGCTCGCTGGCGGACGAAGAATCTCGTATAGAGCAAACTAAGAGGGGCCCTTCGTCTCCGCCAGCTGGCGAATCCTTAGGATGACAAAAACAAACAAGGTTATGCTTTCTTTTTCTGGCGCTCTGCTTTCGGCAAAACATTGCGGACTTTTTCGTGTACAACAAGTTCAATAGTACCTCCTGCTTGTTCAATACTCTTTCTCGCTGTTTCAGAGACCTTTTCCAATTTAACTGTCAGTGATTTTGAAAGCGCTCCTCTTCCTAAACATTTTACACCTAAAGAGGATTTTTTGACGATACCTTTCTGTATCAAAGCAACTCTATCAACAACAGCGCCTTTTTCAAACAACTGATTGAGGTCGCCAACATTGATAATATCAAAATGCGGCTGAAGGGAACGAAAACCTCGCAGTTTAGGTATTTTTGATAAAAACTGATCTTTTAACGCTCTGCGCTTCAAGCCACTCTTTCCGCCCGCGCGAGAGCGCTGGCCTTTCATGCCTCTGCCTGAATATGATCCTTTGCCTGAAGCATTGCCACGTCCAACACGCTTGCTTTTTGAATGCGAGCCAGATGCCGAATGTAATGTGTGTAATGTGAGTGACATAATGTATAACTTACGAACTGATGAGCCTACGAACCCATAAACCGATAAACTTATAAACTCTTTTGTTCTTCAGGTTTACGATTCTTCGATTCTTGCATTTTCCGTGGTTTATTCGATCGAGACGATGGTTTTCTTGGGCCAGGTTTTTGCGCACGCTGGGCCTCACGTTCTGTCTGTTCTTTCAATATCCGTTCACGCTCCGCTTTTCTCCCCTCAACCATCTTTTTATGTGAATCTATTTGGCGTTGCATATGAGCCGGAACTTCATCGCGCAATGACTCAAGCGCTCGAATAGTGGCATGGACATTATTCAATTTATTATTCGATCCTAAAATTTTACCAACAACATTTTCCACGCCTGCTAATATAAGCACGGTCCGAACAGCGCCACCCGCAATAACGCCGGTCCCTAATGCCGCAGGTTTTAACAACACTTTTGCCGCTTTGAATTTCATAGATACGGCATGCGGAATTGTTCCGCCTGCCACATGAATAGAAATCATATTCTTCCGCGCGGCAGATGCGGCTTTACTGATAGCTAATTGAACATCAGCGCCTTTTGCCGTGCCCATTCCAATACGGCCGGCTTTATCACCAAGCACAACACACGCGCGAAAACGCATACGTTTCCCTCCTGCCATAACACGCGTAACACGAGCGAGGTCAATAATCGCTTGGTCAAAATCATGCTGTTGTTCTTGTCGTGGTCTCATATCTCTCACGAGGTTCGAATCCGCCAACCGACGGACAAAATTCGAAACTATTACATAATAGGATTACATTAAAACTCTAATCCTGCTGATCGCGCCGCTTCGGCAACCGCTTTCACACGGCCATGATACGCATATCCTCCCCGATCACACACAATGGTGATTATCTTTTTCTCTTGCGCTTTTTGAGCGATCTCTTTCCCTACCATCTCGGCCTGTTCAAGTTTTGTGCCTTTTTTCAATCCAAGCGTTGATGAAGATGCTATCGTAATCCCGTTCACGTCATCAACCAATTGCGCGACAATATGGCGAGCACTGCGGAAAATAGAAAGCCGAGGCCGTTCTGACGTGCCTTGTATTCTTGTCCGGATACGCGCATGGCGCCGGATGCGTGATTGCTGTTTCTTAAGAAGAGTCATACAAAAATATTATCCGCCTGACTTCACTTGTTTACCGGCTTTTCTGCGGATGATTTCATCGCTATACTTAATTCCCTTGCCTTTATACGGCTCTGGCTTACGCACTTTTCGCACATTCGCGGCAAATTCACCAACTTGTTGCTTATCAATTCCTCGTATACTGATAACATTCTTTTCTACTTTCACCTCTACTCCTTGAGGCGGAACCATAATCACAGGATGAGAAAATCCAACCGAAAGAGTAAGTGTGCCACTATCAATATTGGCGCGGTATCCGACACCATTGATTTCCAATTGTTTTGAAAATCCTTCTGTAACGCCACACACCATATTTGCCGCAAGAGCCCGACTCAACCCCCAAAACGCACGCTCGCTTTTTTCTTCAGGATGAGCAACCGAAATCTCGAGCTGTTTTTCAGCATCGTTATACACCATAATCGCCTTTGACGGCATTGTTTGTGTTAATTCTCCCAACGGACCTTTCACACTCAAAACAGAACCATGTATAGAAATAGTTACGTTTGCTGGAATAGTAATGGGAAGTTTTCCTATACGTGACATACTATTAAATTAAAATGTAAATTTTATCTTTCAATATACTTCACACAACACTTCGCCGCCAACTTGTTCCTGTTGCGCTTTTTTATTTGTCATAAGACCTTTGGGTGTTGAAATAACAGCTATTCCCAAATCATTCAACACTTTAGGCATATTTTTATATGAACGATATACCCTCTGCCCAGGCGTGCTTATTCGCTTAATCGTTGTTATACGCGGCGCATGTCCTTGATATTTCAGATCAACCACCAATGCCGATTTTATCCCCTCTGTCTCAATGCTCACACCGCCAACATACCCCTCTTCTTCGAGAATACGGGCAATCTCCTTTTTCATGCGAGAATAAGGAATCAAAACCGACCGTTTTTTAGCGGCTTGTGCGTTGCGAATACGCGTTAACATGTCTGCTATTGGGTCTGTCATCATACACTAAGTTAAAAAGCAAAAAGTAAAAAGTTAAAGATGTATATCAGCCGTTATTTTTGACTTTTGCTCTTTCATTTTTGATCTTTAGTTACCAGCTACTACTTTTCACTCCAGGAATTTCTCCTTTACAAGCAAGCTCACGAAAACAAATACGACACAAGCCAAACACACGCATATACCCGTGATTTCTTCCGCATCTCCAACACCTCCGCACAATGCGGGTAGAAAATTTAGGTTTCCGTTTTGACTTTGCGATACGTGCTTTTGTTGCCATATTACGAATGAGAGTGCGATACTAATACACGGATTCATGCGAATGACGCGAATATTCGTGTCATTCGTGTGCCATTCGTATATTAGCATCGCATGTTTAGAGTTTCTCTTTTACAAACGGCATTCCAAATTCCCGATACAACGCAAGTGCATGATCACGATTCTGCGCTTGTACTGAGATTGTTATTTGTAATCCATGCGTATGCTCAACAGTATCAGGATTCACTTCAGGAAACACATAATGCTCGGAAAGCCCTATTGAAAGGTTCCCACTCTGATCAACGGATGTCATGGGAATGCCACGAAAATCACGCACGCGAGGTAAGGTAATATGAACCAACCTCTCAAGGAAATCATACATTCTGCGTCCACGCAAGGTTACCATCATACCGACAACGCTTCCTTCTCTCAATTTAAATCCTGCTATTGATTGCCGAGCTTTTGTTTCAACCGGTTTTTGGCCAGAAATCCGAACCAGCGTTTCTTTTACCGTATCAACCGCTTTCTGATCTTTTGACATCTTCCCAATACCAACATTAAGGGTAATTTTTTTCACCCAAGGCACTGCTAAAACATTTGAAAGGCCTAATTCGTCTTTCAACTTTTTCACTATAATGGTATCAAAATTTTTCTTCAGATTGTTCATACGTCGGTTCATGTATCCTGTATTATGTTATTTCCTCTCCCGAGCGCGTGCTCACTCTCACTCGCTTCCCATCTGCAAGAGATTTTACACGCACCCGCGTCGGCTTTCCGCTCTGTGGGCATTTCAGCATAACATTTGAAATATGGAAAGGCGCTTCAAAAGTAATCTTCTGGCCTTTTTCTGATTTTTTTCCGGACTTCAAATGCTTTGTCATAATATTCACTCCGGAAACGACAACACGATCAAGCTCGGGAAATACCTGCAGTACTTTCCCTTCTTTGCCTTTGTTCTTCCCGGCCATGATAACAACAATGTCATTTTTTTTGATACGAGTCATAGACGAGCGCGACACTAATACACGGATTCATGCGAATGACGCGAATATTCGTGTCATTCGTGTGTCATTCGTATATTAGCATCGCATTATAATACTTCCGGCGCAAGCGAAATAATTTTTTGAAACCCCTTTTGCCGAAGTTCGCGGGCAACAGGACCAAAAATACGCGTACCTTTCGGTTCTTTGGTTTTTTGATCAACCACGGCAACCGCATTCTCATCAAATCGGATTCTCACCCCATTCGCCCGAGTAATTTCTTTTTTTGTCCGCACCACAACAGCATACACAACATCTCCTTTCTTTACAGCAGTATGAGGAGTTGATTCTTTGATAGCACACGTCACGATATCGCCGATTGTGGCGTATCGCTTTCTATACCCTCCATTCACGCGGATCACCTGAAGTTTCCGCGCGCCTGTGTTATCTGCAGATTGTACTATTGTGCGTGTTTGAATCATACAGTAATCTTAAACTTTTCCTTGTCATTTTTCTGTTTTCCACTTTTTAAATCTTCCCAATAACTCGCCATTTCTTTTCTTTCGATAAGGGACGACATTCGGCAATTTCAACATGATCTCCAACAGCATACATTCCATCTTCATCATGAGCTTTATAGTTCCTGCTTTGCGTTATGCGCTTATGATACAACCGATGAACTGTAACGCGATCAACGCGAACAACAACCGTCTTTTGCATTGCAGTTGACACCACGGTGCCTTTGAGCGTTCTTTTTTTTACTGATTGTGTTCGTGTTTCCATAGATCGTGATTACGTTGCAATCTGACGCAATGCCGTATTGATACGCGCGATTAATATTTTTATCTCGTGTATTTTATGAACTGTTTTTAACTGACCTGCCGCGACCTGAAACGTAAGCGCACGAAGCTCATTCCGGCTTTCGGTCAATTTTTTTGTCAATTCATCTTTTGAAAGTATGCGCACATCATTCATCTTCATATATGTATCCTAAAGGAATCAAATCCATTATGCCTTAACAACAAACTTTGTTTTTACTGGTAATTTATGGCCAGCCAACCGAAATGCTTCTCGAGCAGTCGCTTCATCAACGCCATCCATCTCAAAAATAACTGTTCCTGGCCGTACATTCGTCACATAATGATCCACAGCTCCTTTCCCCTTTCCCATCGGAACAGCCAATCCTTTTGTTGTAATTGGCTTATCCGGAAAAATACGGATCCATACCTTGCCTCCACGCCGGATAAACCGCATAATCGCGCGACGCGACGCTTCAAGCTGACGTGATGTTACCCAGCTTGCCGTTGTTGACTTGAGCCCGAATGAGCCAAAGCTCACTGAATGGGTTCGCGTCGCAACAGACCCGCCGGACATCCCTGCGGATTTATGCCATTTTCTGTGTTTTACTTTTTTAGGAATCAGCATAGATATCTTTTAAAAGAGTAGAGTATTTTTGACACATTCTTTACTTGCTGTCAATATCTCCCTGCATCTCATGATCTTCTTCATGGACATCTCCAAATAATTCACCTTTATAAATCCACACTTTAATTCCAATAACCCCGTAGGTTGTGCGCGCAATGCCACGTCCATAACTGATATCGGCCCGCAATGTATGCAGTGGCATACTTCCATCAGACAGTGTTTCAGTACGTGCGATTTCCGCGCCATTGAGCCGGCCCGCAACCTGAACTTTCACCCCAAGCGCTCCTGCTTTTTTCACCTGATCAATAGTGCCTTTCATAACACGCCTAAATGGCATGCGACGTTGAATTTCCGCGGCCATAGAGGAGACAACAACATCTGCGGACAGCATGGGTTTTTTTAACTCTTTGATGGTTAACTGAACATCTCCTTTTCTTTTTAACGCCTTATTTTTAATTTCTTCTTTCACTTCTTCAGCTTTCTGTCCGCCACGACCAATAACAACTCCGGGCCGAGCCACAGACACAATAACCTCGATATTTTTCTCCGCGCGACGCACAACTTCTATCAAACCAACCCCGCCATCTTTAAATCGCTGTTTCACGATCTTTCGTATCGCCTGATCTTGCTGAAGAAGAGGACCCATCCCGGTGCCATGATGAAACCACTTGGATGTCCAAGTTAGCGTGCCCCCCAGTCGGAATATTCGCGGATTAACTTTTTGTCCCATATATGAATAACTTATGAACAGATAATCATGAAAGAGTATTATTATTTTTTTCCGCCAGAGGCGATGTGCCCACCTTTGGCTGGAGATCCGCCTTTGGCGGAGTTTTTTGTCCGCCGGCTGGCGGATTGTTCTTTGTCCTTATGCACGTCCGGCCCTTCCAATACAAGAGTGATATGAGATGAACGCTTTCGAAGCGGAGTAGCTCTCCCATGAGCGCGCGGCATCCATCGCGAAAGAGTTTGTCCGTCTTGCGCTGTTGCTATTTTAATCACAAGCATTGCTCGATTCATCCCCAAATTATGCTCTGCGTTCGCAATCGCTGATTGGAGTATTTTAAACACAGGACGAGCCGCTTCTTTAGAACTATGCACAAGCTGGGCAAGTGCGTCTTCTGCCTTCATCTTTCGTATCATAGCCAAAACCAACCGAACTTTTCGGGGAGATATACGAATTTGACGTGCGCTTGCTTTTACTTCCATAGTATATTCAAACTCTTGTCTCTCATTTTTGAGCAACGGTCTTTGTTTTTGATTCAATCTCTTTTTGTATCTTTCCGCCATGACGAACAAACTTGCGTGTCGGAGCGAATTCTCCCAAACGATGACCTACCATATCTTCAATAACATACACAGGGACATGAACTTTTCCATTATGAACACCAATGGTCAAACCAACCATCTCCGGAATAATCATGCTGTCGCGCGACCATGTTTTTATCGTTGCCTTGTTTCCAGGTTGAGTTGCATGAACTCTCTTAAGAAGCTTTGCGTCAATAAATGGTCCTTTTTTAATACTGCGTGCCATACGTTCAAGTACCAGTTTTCGATCCTCGGTTATCAGTTTTCAAAAAACCGACACCTTCCATCCACCTCTGGCGGAGACAACCGAAAACTGGATGTATTATTATTTCCGTTTCTTCCTTTTTTTGATAATAAAACGATTACTTGTTGTTCGTTTTCTTGTTTTAATACCCATGACTTTCTTTCCATAAACACTCTTCGGGCCTTTCAACCCGATTGGCTGATGCCCCTCACCACCGCCATGCGGATGATCAACAGGGTTCATTGACTTTCCTGTTACCGACGGCCGCACTCCGCGATGCCGCATGCGCCCTGCTTTCCCCAAACGGACATTCCGATAATCGCTATTAGATACCTGTCCTACTGTTGCCAATGCATTTTTGGAAAACAAACGAACTTCTCCGGACGGCATTTTTACCTGCGTATATGCTCCTTCTGTGCTTTGGACAATGGCGACCATCCCAGCGGAACGAACCATACGACCGCCTTTTCCGGGCTGAACTTCAATATTATGTACAGCAACTCCTGTCGGGATATATTCCAAAGGCATGGTATTTCCCGGTTTTATCGGCGCTTGCCCTTGTTTTGACAGCACGACATCACCTGTATGTAACCCTTCCGGCGCAATGATATATCTCTTTTCTCCATCGCTATACTGCAATAACGCAATAAACGGAGTCCGATTCGGATCATATTCCAATGCTATTACCTTTGCTTCCCTGTCATATTTATTGCGTTTAAAATCAATCACTCGATACATCTGTTTATTCCCACTCCCTTGATGCCGAACCGTAATTTTGCCTTGATTGTTTCTGCCGGCATGAGTCGGCAACGAAATAACCAAAGATTTCTCTGGCTTCTTTTTCGAGAGGGAACTGTAATCAATAACAGATGCCCCTCTGCGAGCTGGCGTTGTCGGTTTGTATCTTTTTATCGGCATATACCATAATTTTAATCTACGAATATTATCCGAATGCAACGAACACTACACATACCATCTGATACATTCATAGATTGGTAGATTCGAATGTCATTCGTAGATTAGAATTGCCCATTCTACACATTTTCAAACACATCAATATGCGATCCTTCAGGCAGTGTAATAATCGCTTTTTTCACATCTGAACGCTTGCCCAATGAACGCGAAAATTTATTTTTCTTCCGTTTTCCCAGAATGCGAACTGTATTGATTGCAACCGGCTTTACACCATACACTCCTTCCACAGCCCGCGCAACCTCAACTTTATTCGCAGAAACAGGCACAAAAAAGATGACTTTCGATGCTCCTAAAGCGGCTGACTTTTCAGTCACAACCGGACGCAACAGCAATCCCGCCTCTCGTTTTTGCAAAACCCGCTTTTTTTCATCACGAACACCGGCAATCCGCTTTTTTTCGACTGCTTGCTGAATGTTATTTTTTTTCTTTAACAATGCCATAGGGATCTATTACACTGCTTTCGTAAATAATTTCTCTATCTTTTTTATGCCGCCTTGCGTAATAATCATTGCATCAGCTTTCAGCACATCAATAATATTTAATGAATCAGGAGCGCATACCGCGACATGAGGAATATTCTGCGTCGTTCTAATCAGCTCTGCATCGAAAGTTTCAAAACTCACCAACACTCGCTTCCCTATCCATGGCAGTTGCTTAAGAATACGCACCATCTCTTTTGTTTTAGGGCTCTTCAGTACAATCTTATCCACGACAATCAAACGATCCTCCTTCGCTTTATCAGATAATGCCATTTTGAGCGCGGCCTGTTTCATCTTTTTATTTATTCGTTGAGAAAAATTCCGTTCATTCGTCGGGCCAAACGTTACGCCTCCTCCAATCCATATCGGAGACCTGCTTGATCCATGACGCGCTCTGCCTGTGCCTTTTTGTTTCCATGGCTTTCGTCCGCCTCCGCGCACTTCAGCGCGGCCTTTTGTATGAGCCACAACTGTACGCGCATTCGCATGTTGAGCCACCACAACCTGATGAACCAAGGCCTCGGATATCGGCACGCAAAAAATCGCATCAGGCAAATCCACTATCCCGATTTCTTTTCCGGTCTGATCGTAAAGTTTCGTTTGAATATCTGCCATACATTATTCTTGAATAATCTCAACCCATGAATTGCGCGCTCCGGGGATGCCTCCTTTGACATATACCATATTCTTATCAGAATCAACTTTCATAATTTCAAGGCCACGAATAGCAACCTGAACAGCTCCCATATGCCCTGGCATTTTTCTGCCCTTAAAAACCTCTTGTGGTCCGGTTGACCCAATAGATCCAGGCATACGTTCTTGATCTTTATGTCCATGAGATGCTGGTCCGCCTGAAAATCCATGGCGCTTGACAACGCCTTGAAAACCTTTCCCTTTGGTCACCCCTCGCACAGTCACAGTATCTCCTACTTGAAATTGCTCCACCCCCAATTCGGCCCCTGCTGTGTGATCGAATACTCGATTGCCATGACGAGTATTTAACCGAACCTCTTTCAGCTTTCGATATGCCGGCATTCCCAATTTTTGAAAAAACCCAGCATGAGGTTTTGAGCTTTTTTTTGCCACACCCGCCGCAATGCGCACTCCATCATATCCGTCTGTTTCTTGCGTTTTCACACGAGCAACACGATTCGGCTGTGCTGTAACAATCGTAACACTAACCAGATTTCCGGCCTGATCATATAATTGCGTCATTTCCTTTTTCTGACCTAACAGATACTTCATACAATATAATCCTAATATCCGAATGCACTCGAATGCAATGAGTCCCCTTCGTTCAGAACATGTGTAGATTCGGATAGTATTCGCAGATTAGGATCGCTGTTTAAAAAAAACATCCCGCCTCAACTCGACGGAAGTGATATCAAACAGCAGTGCTGGTATCTCTGTCCTTGAATGAGTTGGTCAATTGTAGATTGGGGAAAAAACAACACCTTTCACGGTTCAGGGACGCAGTATGCACTTTCCCCTGCGTGCGCTGAAAAAATAATTTTCAGAACGCGCAGAGGAGTTGCATACTAAGACCGAATTGAACCTTACATTTTTATTTCAACATCAACGCCTGCGGGTAAGTTTAACTTCATTAGGTCGTCAACTGTTTGCGGAGTCGGATTAAAAATATCAATCAACCTTTTATGAATTCGCATCTCAAACTGATCACGCGAATTTTTATGAACAAACGTTGACTTGAGCACAGTAAACTTTTTCTTTTCAGTGGGCAGAGGGACAGGGCCTGCGATTTCCGCTCCCGAGCGCTGGGCTGTATCAATGATTTTTCGCGTTGATTGATCAATTATTTTATGATCATACGCGCGAATTTTCAAACGGATACGCGTCTTTACCTCGTCGTCTTTCACTGGAGTTGTAATGTTCTTCTCTGACATGGAAAAATTACATGAACCAGCCCTGCCTCCCCATACGAGGGAGACAGGGCTTAGTAAATTTATTTAAATATTTCTGTCACCGCGCCTGCTCCAACAGTTCTGCCTCCTTCACGGATAGCAAATCGCATTTGTGCTTCCATAGCAATCGGTTTCGCAAGTTTGATTTTCAAACTCACAGTATCTCCTGGCATAACCATTTCTGCTCCTTCTGGCAATTCAACCTCACCGGTCACATCAGTTGTTCTGATATAAAACTGCGGTTTATATCCCTTAAAGAATGGAGTATGCCGGCCACCTTCATCTTTAGACAAAATATACACTTCAGCCGCAAACTCTGTATGCGGAGTAATGGATCCTGTTTTTGCAAGCACCTGACCGCGCTCGACATCGGTCTTTTTGGTTCCGCGCAAAAGAATACCCGCATTATCGCCTGCCTGACCTTGATCTAATGACTTGTTAAACATTTCAACGCCAGTTACAACTGTTTTCTGCGTATTAACTAAACCGACGATTTCAACTTCTTCATTCACTTTCACCATCCCACGCTCAATGCGACCTGTTACCACTGTTCCTCGGCCTTCTATGGAAAAGATGTCTTCTATCGGCATGAGAAACGGTTTGTCAACATCACGTTGCGGAAGAGGGATATAGGTATCAAGCGCATTCATGAGATCCATGATCGGCTGTGCCCATTTTTCATCAGTGGAATTTTCAAGCGCTTTTAACGCAGAACCACGGATAATAGGCGTTTCATCACCGGGAAATTCATATTTTTTGAGCAAATCGCGAATTTCTTCTTCAACTAAATCAACCAATTCAGGATCATCCACCATGTCAATTTTGTTCAAAAAGACAACAATATACGGAACGCCAACCTGACGAGCAAGAAGAATGTGCTCTCGAGTTTGAGGCATCGGTCCGTCTGCCGCAGATACAACTAAAATAGCGCCATCCATCTGTGCCGCTCCGGTGATCATGTTTTTGACATAATCAGCATGACCTGGACAATCAACGTGAGCGTAGTGACGGGCTTCTGTTTGATACTCAACATGCGATGTCGCAATAGTAATACCACGCGCTTTTTCTTCTGGCGCGTTATCAATTTGGTCAACGCTTCTTTCCGCGGCAACCAATCCCTTCGCGTGCAATACTTTTAAAATTGCGGCGGTCAGTGTTGTTTTCCCATGATCAACGTGACCAATGGTACCCACATTTATATGGGGCTTTGAACGATCAAATGCTTCAGCCATGGTGAGTTTTTTCCACAGCCCCCACACCTATTACCTATTCTTCCATGATCAGTATACTGATCATATCTCCTAAAAAATAAAAGATGTGTTTAGAAGAATAGGTGCGGGGTTTCAATCCAGCCGTGGCGCTATATTAAATATGTTCAATCATGATAAGATACCGCATGCTTTCGATATCCTCTCATAAAGGCACATGAATAATAGATGAGAAAAATTGTCATGTTATCCACAGCAGGAAACAGTGATGATTGTACCACACTGCGTCAAAAAAACAAGGGGATGATTGCACCCCGATCCCCCCTTATATACACATCAAGGAAAAAAGAGCATTTATTGGACCGGTTCAAGATATACCCTGTCATCATCGCGATCAGGTGAATCAGACGGCATGACTGGCTCAAAGTCATCCCAACCAACCTCTTCCTGACTTTGTTTCCACACCGCAATATCGCGGTTTATCTTATCCAATAATTCCTCTTCTGTCAAGGATTGGACGTCCTGACGATACCCAATCACGCGCTCATATTCAGATAACGGCATCACCACAATCGGCGACTCTTGGGTATCAACAATAATAACCCGATCTCCGGTGCTTCTTGCGAGTCCCAATACGCGCTCAAGATCTTTCATACAAAAAGTCATTAACCCCTTTTGCAATACTATAGAAAAAAACCATAGAGCGCAAGCTTTGCAAAAAGAAAAAGAGGTCAGCAGAGCCAACCCCTTTCGCGACAGAACATCCAGCATGACATCAGGAGGGTTTTCCTCCCAATGTGGGAATACCCAACTAAGAGGGTGGTATTTCATTGGCGACCCATACACAAAAAGACGCTCCATTGGAGCGTCTCTACACTATCATTATACTATTATCACCGCGCAGTGCCGGCACGGCCTGCTTTTACCTCTTCTTCTACATTTTTAGGCACTGTTTTATATTCATGAAATTCCATTGAATATGATGCCCGGCCTTGTGTCATAGATCGAAGCGCTGTCGCATACCCAAACATTTCTGCCAAAGGAACTTTTGCGTGCACCACCTTAATACCGGCTCGTTCTGTCATTTCCTCTATCTGTCCACGCCGCGCGTTCACATCACCCATCACATCACCCATAAAATCCTCTGGCGTAATCACTTCCACTTTCATAATCGGCTCCAGCAAAACCGGACCTGCCTTTTGCGCCGCTTCTTTAAACGCAAACGATCCTGCAAGTTTAAACGCCGCTTCAGACGAGTCAACCTCATGATAACTCCCATCATACACTGTCGCTTTTACATCAATCATCCGATACCCGGCAACAATACCATTATCCAACGCCTCGCGCACGCCTTTGTTAATCGGCTGAATATATTCTTTAGGAATCACGCCTCCTTTAATAGCGTCAACAAATTCATATCCCTTGCCTGCCTCAAGTGGCTCAATGCGAAGCCAGCAATGGCCATACTGACCGCGACCACCTGATTGACGGATATACTTACCTTCGGCTTCTGCGGATTTTGTAATGGTTTCACGATACGCAACCTGCGGCTTGCCCACATTCGCCTCAACCTTAAATTCGCGCTTCATACGATCTATAATAATTTCCAAATGCAACTCTCCCATTCCCGCGATAATGGTTTGACCTGTTTCTTCATCCGTATGCACACGAAAAGTCGGATCTTCTTCTGTAAGTTTTGAAAGCGCGATGCCCATTTTTTCTTGATCCTGTTTTGTTTTCGGTTCAATGGCAACCTGTATGACCGGCTCCGGAAACGTAATTGATTCAAGTACAATAGGATGATCCGGATCGCACAATGTATGGCCGGTAAACGTCGTTTTTAATCCAACCGCGGCGGCAATTTCTCCGGCATATACATCTTCAACATCTTCACGGTGATTCGCATGCAAGCGCACAATACGGCCGAGTCGTTCCTTGTCTCCGGTTGTCGCATTTAAAATATATGATCCTGCTTTCACCACGCCTGAATACGCGCGAAAAAATGCGAGCTTCCCAACAAACGGATCTGCCGCTATTTTAAACGCAAGCGCTGAAAACGGCTCGCTGTCATCTGCTTTCCGTTCCATTATCTCCTCGGAGTTCCCAAGCGCATGGCCTGTTACCGGTGGAATATCAAGCGGAGACGGCAAATAGTCAACCACCGCGTCCAACATAAACTGTACACCTTTATTTTTTAAAGCAGATCCGCACAATACCGGAATAATATCCAAATTGATAACCGCCTTGCGCAATATTTTTTTAAGCGTTTCGATTGAAATTTCCTCGCCAGCTAAAAATGCGTTCATGGTGTGTTCATCATTTTCCGCGATTGCTTCAACTAATTGCGCGCGATATTTTTCAACTAATTCTTTCATATCAGAAGGCACTTCAATCTCTTCGTGTTTTTGTCCAAGATCATCAGTATAGATGTATGCTTTTTGCTCAATCAAATCAATAATGCCTTTAAAGCTATCTTCTATACCTATAGGCAATTGAATAGGATGGGCCTTTTTTGTGAGCCGCGTATAAATTGAGTCAAGATCTTTATAAAAATCCGCTCCGGTGCGATCCAATTTATTGATAAAACAAATACGAGGGACATGATATTTATCCGCCTGGCGCCACACGGTTTCTGATTGCGGCTCCACACCGGCAACTCCATCAAACACAACAACAGCGCCGTCAAGCACGCGTAAAGAACGCTCCACTTCAACGGTAAAATCAACGTGCCCGGGAGTATCAATAATATTGACGCGACAGTCCTTCCAAAAACAAGTGGTTGCGGCCGCGGTAATGGTAATGCCGCGCTCGCGCTCTTGTTCCATCCAGTCCATGGTTGCCTCGCCTTCATGCACTTCGCCAAGCTTGTGCTTTTTTCCGGTGTAAAACAAAACCCGCTCGGTTACAGTTGTTTTTCCGGCGTCAATATGCGCTATAATCCCGATATTTCGTGTTTTTTCTAATAAATATTCACGTGGCATACGTTCCAAATATCAAATGTCAATTTTCAAATACCACATTCGTACCGCATCATCCGCGTATATCCGCATCAATCTGCGTTCATCCACGCATTAATTCCCAAAATGCGCGAACGCGCGGTTTGCTTCAGCCATACGATGCATATCATCGCGCTTTTTCACTGCTTCTCCCATATTTTCCGAAGCGGCAAGGAGCTCTTCGGCAAGCTTGTGTTTCATTGGCTTTCCTTTTCGCTTTCGCGCGGCTGTCAATAACCACCGGTATGCAAGCGCCATTCTGCGATCTCCGCGCACCTGCAATGGCACTTGATAATTAGCCCCGCCAACTCTGCGTGATCGAACTTCAACTGTTGGAGCGACATTTTTGATAGCTTTATTAAAAATACCCAAGGGATCTTGCTTGGTTTGATCGCGGATAATATCAAACGCATCATACACAATCCCTTGCGCTGTGCTTTTTTTACCGCCCTCCATAATCATATTAATCAGCTTGGCAATAGTTGTGCTTTGATACTTGGGATCTGGTTTGAGCGCGCGTTTTGGTGCTGGTTTTCCTCTCATAGTTTTATGCTTTAGGTCGTTTCGCCCCGTACTTTGATCGCCCGCGTTTGCGGCCGTCAACGCCGGTTGAATCATACACTCCGCGGACAATGTGATACCGCACGCCGGGAAGATCTTTCACCCTGCCTCCACGAATCATCACAATAGAGTGTTCTTGGAGTTTATGTCCTTCCCCGGGGATATACGCTGTTACTTCCATTCCATTAGAAAGACGGACACGCGCGATTTTGCGCAATGCCGAGTTTGGCTTTTTAGGAGTCATGGTTGTTACTTTCAAACACACGCCACGTTTAAAAGTTGCTCCTTTGGCTAACTCCTTCCGTGTACGCGTTGCAGGATTATACACTGACTGAAGCCCTGGGGTTTTTGATTTTGACGATTTTGTGCTTCGTCCTTTTCGGATAAGTTGATTAATTGTTGGCATACGAAACAAACCAAATTTATAGACATCACATTATGACATAGGGCTTGAGGCGCCGTAGGAATGGAATGGATCAATACTATTTTATAATGTGATGTCTATAACATTAAAAAAAGTGGTTGCAACCAGCCACGCATTGCACGCACTACAATATCATAACCGATTTAATTGGTCAACACGGCTCTATGGTGATGTTGCGATGCTGTATTACAAAAACCTCTGCGCCAAAGATAAAAACCAATCAAACACCACGCCTAAAATACTCACTGGTAAAAAGTTATCAATAATAATCAACCCAAATAACAGCCATGGGCCGTGCATTTCCCATTTTATTTTTCTCTGTTGCCATTCATAACTATCCGGCAAAACAGCGTATGCCACTTTAGAACCATCAAGCGGAGGAATTGGCAAAAGATTAAACACCATCAAAACTGTGTTAATCATTATCAAAAAAACGCAAAACTGCACTAATAGATTATCTTGAGCAAACCCAGCGCCGGCTAATATACGCATAACAATCACAAACACAATAATACTGATTAAATTTGAAACCGGACCTGCAAGCGCAACAAAGGCAGACCCCAATTTCATGCTTTTGATTTTGGTAAGCTGATACGGATTAAATGGCGCAGGCCTACCCCATCCAAACCCGGCAACTAATAATAACAAAAACCCCATCGCATCAATATGAGCTAACGGGTTCAATGTCAAACGGCCATGCTCTTCTCCTGTTTTATCGCCTAATGCCCGCGCCATGGCAACATGAGAAAACTCATGAATCGTAATCCCATACACAATGGCGCACACCCACAACACAAAAAAAATCGGATCAGAAAATAATGTTGAAAGTATCATATGGACATTACAATTATTACAGGGAAATTTTCAAAGGTGGTGATACTTTGGCAGACACTCTGCCGCGAGCACGCGCCGCGCGAATAATCGGCAGATTGCGCAATCGTTCTCTTTCTTGTCTGGTCTCTTTTATGCGATCAACAAACTTTTTTACCTGATCCCCTGCAAATCCTAATATTTTTTCTCCTGCAATCGCAAACGGCTCCATCATGGTCTCCACAGAAAACCATTCAGCACCTGATGTGGCTTTTGTATCTGCTGTATCCACTCCCCCATTTTGAGATTTCTGTTTAGCACCTTCTTGTTCTTTGGTATGCGCTTCTTTTTGCTTGATCAATGTATCATACTCATGCGCAAGCTGTTGCCGAATACGTTCCACCGCCTGGGCTGACTCTACAAACGCAGGGTTACGCTTATCTCCCGGGTAGTGTTCAAGTTGTTCAACTGCATCAACAAATAAATCAAGTTTTGTTCCCCCTTTGGCATCTCGCAACATACGGGGGGAAGTCAAATACGCCGACTCCCCTTCTTCAAGTGATCCATCTATTTCTATAACTGCTGTTTTAACTCCCCGTCGCACTGCCCGCTTCATTCTACCCCATACGGTTGTTGGCTGTTGTTCTGGCTGTGTGCGCAATTGCCCCAAATCATCGCTTGACGCGCGATCAAATTGAGAAAGATTCACTACCCTTTCTAAATACTCCTCTGCCTGATCTAATGAAAAATCATCTCCCTCATCATTGCGCATAAAATCTATAATCGCATTCCGTATCTCTTCCTCTTTATACAATTCACCTTTAAAATACCTACTGTCAATATCCTTTTGTTTGCTTGCGGCAAGTAGTGATGCTATCCGATGCGCCCACTTTGCGCCATCATGTTCCAAAACACTTTGCACTTTTTCTGGCAAAGGAATGGCTTGAGATACCTCATTGCCAATAAACCACTGCCCAACTTTTTTAAGCCATGATTTTTTAGATGCATCGTCATCTTTGGAAGTATTGCCATACTCTGCTTCTATTTCAGATAACACCAATGTGAAACAATCATGCACAATGGCAGAAGAAAGCCCGACGCGCTTTGAAAGCAATCCTACTGCCAACTCTGTATTCTTAGCGACAAACTGCAGTGTATCAATCATGTCTTGCTCTCCGTACGCTTCCACTTCTGCAAATTGCACTGTATCTTTTAAGAGGGTTGCCTCTTCTCCGCGTAAAATCCCATTTTTTTCAAGATGGCCTATCTTCCCAGTATTTAACCCACGCCGCAATGATTGAGACCCTAAATGCACACGCGGATCCTGCTGTTCAAATAAAGAAGAAACCTCATGACGCAATTTATCCGCAATTGTTGGCCGTGATTCTTTATACCGCGCGTCAATGACAGAAAATAAATCATCTAAATCCTTGTATGAGAATGGCTCTTCCGTTTCTACAGATCCATATAAAAATGCCACCATTTTTCGTAAATGCTCTGACTGGTCTACGACGTTTTCATACAACCATTTATTTTCACTATCAAAAACATCCGCCTTTCCTGCGCGCTCCCACTCGCTTCGCTCTTGCTCAAAATTCTTAAACATCCACTCTTGTGTCATTAATGCATCTGATGCCAATATACCCCATAATTCATCAGGGCATTCTTGTGGCTGTTCGATGGCTTCCCTTGCCAACTCTCTGCGTACACGTTCTCGTAATTGCAATGCGCGCGATTGTTCATCAGGAGTAAATGTTTTTTGCTCCTCTGCCGAGAGTTCGGCATTATTTGCTTCATGCCCTCTTGGAGGTTCTTGTTCTCTATTCATAGAATTGCGTGGTTACATTATGAAACAGATGCAATCATATCCGCGGCTTCTTGCCGCCATTTCATAGAAAATAATTCAAATGATTGTTGCAATATCGCGCTAAGGTCAACCGTAGCAGAAGCAAAAAACTCATCAAGCTGGTCTTGCCCGCCATCTCGGATAATTTTTTCAAGTTCACTGCGCTTGTCAGTAGATAAGGAAAAAAATACTCTCTCCCCGACAAAAGCATTCAGATCCTGCGTTATGATTTGCCGTAATGCCTCTTGCTGATCAGCAGGCAATACATCTATTCCAATATCATGGCACACGCCATCAATAAACTCCTGTATACCACTATCTTTTTGTTGATCCATAGGGTGATTGAGAAGTAAATAATTCTTTTGGCTTTCTATAGTATACTGCGCTCTTGAGAAAAAACGCAACACAACCCTTGACTGGTAATGATTTTTTAAGTACAGTAAGGTTTGTTATCTTTATATTTCTTATATTAGAAAATCTATGGCAAAATCGTGTTATGTATGCGGTAGGGGATCCAGCATGATGCAGTTTCGGTCTCATTCCATGGTTGCGACAAAACGGCGCGTATATCCAAACCTGCAAACAAAAAAAATCGAAGGCAAGCGCAGAACTGTGTGCGCGCGATGTATCAAAACATCTTCCAAAGCACTTGTTGCGTAAAAAAGGGCGAAAGCCCTTTTTTTGTTTTTTTCTTGCTTTTCACGCCTGCATTTTCTAATATACCTGTATATCCCGTAGAGACGTATTGCCATACGCCTCTACACTAATATCGGGGTGTGGCGCAGCTGGTAGCGCGCATGCATGGGGTGCATGAGGCCGCCCGTTCAAGTCGGGTCACCCCGATACTGCATCTTAACAACACACATACAAAACGCATACAGTGTGATACACTCTAATTATTCATTTTGTCATTTTTAAATGAACGACTTATCGTTCACATATCTATGGACACACCATCTCTTACTCATCATAAACAAGTCATCCCGGTGGGAACGCTTTTTAAAGTAGCGTACCGGCGCATGAAAAACCGCGCAAAAACTCTTTTTGCTATTGCCGGAATATATGCGCTTGCTCTTATTCTCTTTGGAATTTTTACCGATGTTATACCTAAAACAAATTCTGCCTTATACCCCCTTGTAATAGTCATTATCTATATTATATACCTCGTAATCGGATGGTGGGCAGGACCAGCCATTGTTGATGGCGCTATTCGAGAAGATAACGCGCCGTTTTCTTCAGTCGCGCGCAATGGATTGCGGTATGCTTTCCCATTTATAGGAATCGCTCTGGTAGGTAGTTGGATGATATTAGGTGGATTTATTGCATTTGGTATCCCGGGTATCGCCATTATGACCCAACTGATATTTGCTTCAGCAATCTATGTTCACAAAAAAACTAAAATAATGGAATCATTGCGGCTTTCCCGTTTATTGGTAAAAGGAAGATGGTGGGCAGTGTTTGGACGAACGGCATTAATAGGGCTTGTTATTTACGGATTTCTGTTAGTATTACTTCTTATTGCGTGGTTGTTAGGCACTCTTATTGGGGAGAATACAGGCACGAAGATAATGAGTGCGATTATCATGGGTATCTTTTTACTTGTGTATCTCCCTTATGTAATGTGCTATATTGCGGAACTCTATCACGACCTTGATAAAACAAAACAACAGCCGGACGAAAAACAGATACAAAAAAATAAAACCTTTCTCAAGGTATTTATGATCCTCGGCATTGTAGGACTTCCTTTGATTATTGGTATTGTTACTACAATTGCCATATACTCTGTTAATAATTTTCGCAAAGCAAGTACCAATGATATCCCTGCGTCATGGCAGATTGATGATTCAGATACTACGATAATTCCAGATGACGCCTCTCTGGAAAATGCGGACATTCCTTTAAATGGTACCACGCAGTTAGATGAAGCGGATATTGAAGCATTATTACAGCAGTATCAAGAACAAAGCGCACCTGTTGATTAAAAATCTTGCATAATCATCCCTCCTGTAGAGACGGGGTTAACCTCGTCTCTATTTTGTTAACCTCCCCCTACCCTCTCCTCCACGATGAAGGGGTAGGGGGAGGTTAACATTAAATTGACATTAAAAAACAAATATGTGTATTATTATCATAGTTTCGTTCTTCGACTACGACCTCACTTCTCTGATCAGCACAGTGCTGTCGGAGAATTTTTTTCTGGAGACATCGCGTGGGACTACGACATCTGCGAGGAGTGCCTATTGAATCGACTCGCACAACAGAGTGCGAACGACAAAAGGCAGTACTGAAGCAACTCATGCACGCTCAATGCGAGCATGTTCAAAGTATTGCCGCAGTACTCCTTACGCAAATCACCTTCTTTCAGCCGCTCAATCCTTTAACTACGGTGGACATGGCTCAACTCTTCCCGGCAGATACCATCGCTTTCCTTGGGTCAGACGATGCTGATACCAGGGAAACCCTTTTCAAGGGCAATCCCGAGGTATCTGCGTGGTGCGTTGTCGCTAATGCGCTTTTCCCTGCTTCATGAAAGGTTCGACGCATGGGGATTTCAACCATAGCCCAACCGTCAATTCCACACATTTCTCCTCTCTCCATGAACACCCAAGGCCTGGCCGCATTCTTACTAATCACCCTTCGCAACGATCTTCCGTACTGGCAACAACGCGTCCCGATATGCAAGCGTGAAATCGCTTGGGCATTGAAGGCATATCTCGAAGGAGATGCGCCAAGGCCCGATCGCACAACAGTCAAAGCGGCGATTATTGCCACGTACCAAAGAGGTAATAGGGGGAGTTTTAATCACCCCTCACATCTCATGGAATTCGAATGCGTATTTAATGATGCATGGCATCAAATTACGTCATTTGTAAGCGTCAGTGCATAACGCGTCCATCACATAGCCACGGCTACACATCCTCTGTAGCCGTTTCTTTTTTTATTGATTTTCTTGCCCATCTTGGTATGATGAAAATACCTTAATTGTTTCGTATTATTCTTCGAGAGCTTCGAATTTCGTATTTTAAAACTATGGCCCTCCATGACGAAATCACAACCCGAAAAAACCAGCTCGCAAAAATCCGCGAATGTGGTATCCATCCGTATCCTGAAAAATATCCCAAAGATAAAGCAATGGCTGATATTCTTTCGTTAAAAGAAGGCGAGCAAATCTCAACCGCGGGTCGCATTACTTCAATCCGCACAATGGGCAAAATCACGTTTTGCCATATTTCAGATATAAGCGGAAAAATTCAAATCGTTATTCAAGAAGATACAATCGGAAAAGATGTGTACAAGCAATTTCATGATATCTATTCAATTGGCGATTTTATCGGTGCGAGTGGAGAACTCTTTACAACAAAAAGTGGCGAACTTTCAATCAAAGCAACTTCCACGACATTTTTAGGCAAAGCGCTGTTACCGTTGCCGGAAAAATGGGCAGGGCTCAAAGACACAGAAACCAAATACCGCCAACGCTATCTTGACCTGATTGCAAATCCGGAAAGTAAAAAACTCTTTTTATTCCGCAGTAATGTCATTAAGGCGGTGCGGGAATTTTACTGGCGCAATGGGTTTCAAGAAGTGGAAACACCAACATTATTGCATGTCGCAACCGGCGCTGTGGCAAACCCATACAAAACGCATCATACTGCCCTTAATCAGGATTTATTTTTGCGCATCTCACACGAGTTGCCGTTAAAAGAACTCATTGTCGGAGGATTTGAAAAAATTTTTGAAATAGGAAAAGCATTCCGCAACGAAGGTATTGATCCATCTCATCTTCCTGAACACACACATCTTGAACATTACTCCGCGTACTGGAATTTTGAAGACAATATCGCGTTTACGGAAAAAATGTTTTCGTATTTGTTTGAAACATTAGGGATCGCTCAAACGCTTGTCATGGATAGCGGAGTTGAAGTTCAGCTCAAACAGCCATGGCCGAGATATAACTTTGTGGAATTGATCAAAGAAAAAACAGGCATTGATGTTTTAGCGTATGAAGCGGCAGATACCTTGCGATCGGACATTAAGAAAAAAAATATTTCCTTTGATGGAATTGATCAGATGTCGCTTGCAGGATTGATGGATAATCTGTATAAAAAAATTGTGCGCCCGACACTTATCAATCCAACATTTTTGACAACTTATCCTGAAATCTTACAGCCACTCGCGCGCAGAAACGATGAAAATCAAAATGTAGTAGATCAATTCCAGCTTGTTATCAATGGCTGGGAAGTGGTAAAGGCGTACAGCGAATTGGTTGACCCAATAGATCAACAGCAACGGTTTGCGCAACAATCAGAACATAAAGAGCAGGGTGAAATTGAAGTCATGGAGGGTGATGATGAATATATCACCTCTATGAAACACGGCATGCCGCCGATTTCCGGACTTGGCATGGGGCTGGATCGCCTTGTCGCGCTGTTATCCGGCAATTCCAACCTCCGTGACGTTGTGCTGTTCCCATTATTGAGGAAAAAGTAAAAAAACAGGAGCGAAACGTTCTTCGCTCCTTGTTCTACTCAAACACCTATTGCGCACATCCCCTCATGTTGAGGAAATTTCGCAAAAGAAGTTTGCCATGTTCAGTCAGTATTGCCTCAGGATGAAACTGAACTCCGTACACCGGCAATGTGCGATGCGCGACCCCCATGATCTCGCCATCGTCTGTTGACTCGGCGGTGACGCGCAGAGAACCGACAGGAAATTCCGCCCTATCAATCACCAAAGAGTGATACCGACATGCGGTAAACTTGTTTGGGATGCCCGCAAACACGCCGGTCCCATCATGCTTGATGATAGATGTCTTGCCATGCATGAGGCGCGTGGCACGAACGATCGTACCCCCAAACACAACGCCAATCGCCTGATGACCAAGGCACACCCCCAGTACCGGAGTACCTTGATCCCCAAATGCGCGAATGGCATCAATAGAAACACCGGCCTCTTTGGGAGTGCATGGTCCCGGAGACACGACGACATGAGATGGCCCCATGAGCAAAAGCTCACCTACCCCCAAGAGGTTATTGCGGACAACCGTAACATCACCACCCATCTCCCCAAGATACTGAACGAGGTTATAGGTGAATGAATCAAAATTGTCGATTATCAGGATCACGGTTGCTATCCCTCCAATCCGTTATGCGCATAAGCAAGCGCGCGGAACATCCCGCCTGCTTTCCGCAAACACTCATCATGCTCACGAGCAGGGTCAGAATCCGCAACAATCCCAGCGCCTACTTGCCAGGATATGGAGTCCTTCGTCACCACTGCCATGCGAATCGCAATAGCGACATCAAAATGCCCGTTAGGATTTACCCAACCAACAACACCGCCGTAAGGGCCGCGACGCGTTACCTCCAATTCATCAATGATCTCCATCGCGCGCACTTTCGGAGCTCCAGAGAGCGTGCCTATGGGGAAAGTGGCACGAAATGCGTCAAACTGAGAACACGTTGATCTCATCGTGCCTTCAACCGTCGAGGAAAGATGCATCACAGTCGAGTATCGTTCAACTTCCATGAAACGCGTTACTCGAACAGTACCCGAGACGCATACCCTGCCAAGATCGTTTCTGCTAAGATCCACAAGCATGACGTGCTCTGCTTGTTCTTTTAGATCTTGTCGAAGTTCTTGAGCAAGGTATTCATCTTCTTCTGGAGTTAATCCGCGACGCCGTGTTCCCGCAAGCGGTCGCGTGATGATATCTGCCCCTGCCACGCGGATAAGCATTTCAGGAGAAGATCCGACCAGAGCACATTCTCCGCAATTCAAGAAAAAGAGGTACGGAGAAGGATTCACGCTTCGCAACGCCCGATAGAGCTGAAACGCCGACATAGTTCGCGGGACTGACAAGCGCTGTGAAAGCACTACCTGAATCACATCGCCTGCGCTAATGTAGTCCTTTGCCCGACGCACAGAATGCTCAAACTCCGATTGAGAGACCGTTGACACAGCAGACGGAAGCATCCCATGCCCGGCGCGAACTTCACAGGTTCTCTCCTCTTGAAGAAACGAGCATGTTGTATTGATACACTCAACCGCACTGGCATACGAACCATCAACGCCTTCTCTTAAAGGGTCAGCGAATGCGACAACCGACATGGTATGTCGCACATGGTCAAACACCACGACTGTTTTCATTGTCATGAAAAAACAGTCGGCCAACCCGAGATCATCAACCGGTGCGTTTGGCAGATGTTCGATGTATCGAACCATGTCATACCCAAAGTACCCCACACTCGCTCCAATAAAACGAGGCAGTGAAGGAATTGACGCGCATCGGGATGCGTTGATGAACAATTCACATTCGCGGATTGGATCCACCGCCGAGAAGGTTTGAACCAACCCAGAAGTGTTGTCATGAATCGTAACGCGATTGTCCTTTGAGGAGAACGTCCGGATGGGATCCACTCCAATGCATGAATAGCGGCCCAGCCGTTCGCCACCTTCGACTGATTCAAGAAGAAACCCGCGACGCACATCGCCACCAAGGCGGAAAAACGCCGAAACCGGAGTAATGGTATCTGCTAATATTTCATGCACAACTGGGATTCTCACCCCGGTATGTGCCTGTGCGACTGCTCGAAAATCAGCTAACGTTTGCACTTTCTTGCTCCTTTGCAAGATGCGCGAGTTGAGTTGTGAGAAAGAACGACGCACGAGGAGAAACAAAAAACCCCTCATCCTTATGCGTATCAAAAAATACGCAACAAGGACGAAGGGTCTTCTTTATTTTTTAACAAAAAAGAGACACTCCGCGGTGCCACCTTGGTTCCTATCAATATATATCATTGACATTGATAGGCACTTTTCGTGTACTCCTTTGCGGGATATACAATATCCTATGGTAACGGAGGAAACCGGATTATGCTACAATCATAGCTGATTTTCGCATAACCATCTGGCCTGGTCCATCGATACCGCATAAGTGAGAAGTCCTTTCAGCCCATGAGACCTCCTCTCTTGCACTCTTGCTATGGCATCTATTCCAAGCTCTTAACGATGTTGACATTGTTAATGAACACTATAAGTATATAGTATCATTTCATTTTTGTCAAATGCAATCAAAAAAAGCAACACCCTCTCGGGGCGGTTGCGCCCGAAAGAGGGTGTGCTTAGTGACCATGGTGTACCATATACCCTTGGTGCCTTACTCAAGAAGCGTAATGTGCCCCCCAATGATAATCGGTCTCTTGCGAGACGCGTGGATCCGCACTCACACTCCGCAGAGTATAAGTATAAAGATCGTTGTTAGGAGACGTTATAGAACACTTTTTACACTCCCCTTGTAAAGCACTTTTATTATAGCAAAATAGAGATTAAAAGAAAATGAATAACCTTGCCATTGTGTGCAAAATAAAAACAGGGTTATTAAAAAAACAGAGGTTATGCGTATAACTTCCGTTCAAAGTCATTTGCATAACCCTTCTGTCTTCAATTGAAGACAATCTCCGTCCCTTCGGGGTAACGCTCTACCCAATCTTTCCCTAAATGCGTCCGAACAAATTCTTCAAAGGTAACGATATCGTCACCGACGTCATTATCACCGACGTCATCGTCACCGATGTCATCGTCCTCAACGACCAAAGATGATGCTGGAGGATCGGGGAAAACAAGCGTCCTCCCTCTAACACACACACGTACAGGCATACTCCCTCTCCTAAAAGAACGATGTTCTCCATCAAAAAATCCCGCTGTTCGCGCGGGGTCCTTGATGTGAACTGAATGATTCCGTGGCTATGCTCACCATCAAAGATCCCGCGTCATGCGAGATTTTGCATTGGTGTTAAATTGGTAAAAAAAACCAATATTCATAGCCATTGTGTATTTTTAATCATATTCTCATTTTTGTCAACCATTTTTGTGTGGATAAACAACCTCACTCTAACCCCCTCCTTTATCAAGGAGGGGGTAGGGGGCGGTAAAAAAACAGGGTAAGAACGTTGTCTCACCCTTGCGCATGGAGGATCACTCAATACGGTTTGCCCTTATAAAAGAGGGATTACCTCTCCCAAGAGCGTTGGTTAAAAGTTACCGATCCGACGCATTGTCTTCGACAACGATGTTGATCGTTGCTTCGGTTCCCCGAAGAACTAACCCAAAATCATTGCCGAAACAATGCCCGACATTCCGTGTCGGGCAACTGCCGTTGCAGTGCCAACACGGAATTGATCGCTCGCCAACGCCCAACATACGGGCGAGGGCGAGAATATCGTCGCGACGCCGATCTTCCATTGCCACTACCCCCTTTGTTAGAAAGATTGCTTTCCCTAACAAAAACCTCGCCCGAGTAAGGCGAGGGTCAAGGTCCATGGGATTGGTTTTTTAGTATTACACAGCACCTTTAAAACTCGCCTTATCTCTAAGGATGAGATTAATGACGACGAGTTTAATGCAATGCATGTGCATACTGAATATAAGATTAAAGTACCATTAAAATTTTGTCAACGACTTATCTGTGGATAACAAAAACAAAAGCGGGGATTATTCCCCGCCATTCGTGAGTTACTTGTCTTATATTCGTGTACCATCCGTGTCGATTAAAACATAATATCCTCTTCTGCCCGCTTATACTGGTGAATCTCTTCCGGCCCAAACCATAAATGGATTTCATTATCCGCTTCTGCCTGCGTTTCAGAAGCATGCACAATATTTTTAATTGCTCTGCTTTCAAGATTTGCAACTGCCGGCGAATCAACGCTGAAATCGCCGCGAATAGTTCCCATTTCAGCAAACACAGGTAAGGAATGGCCAACTAATTTGCGCACCATATCAATCGCGTGTATGCCCTGCACAACCATTGCCACAATCGGACCTGATGACAGGTATTCAAATAAAAGTTCTTTCACCTTCGTACCTATTTCCATTTTATTATCAGTCCCCTGCGCCGCAATAGGATCAATATTGTATTCAGTAAATGTCTTTAAGGTTTTTTCTCCAAGCCGCTCAACCCATGCAGGATCAGAGGGCAAATGTTTTTCAAGATGGTTACGATCCACCCATACCATTTTCATGGCAATAATTTTCAAACCACGCCGCTCAATACGACTCAAAATTTCCCCAATCAACCCACGCTTTACACCGTCCGGCTTTACAAGGACAAGCGTCATTTCTTGTTTCATTTTCTGATGCATAGAAAGGTTAAAATTCGAAATCTAAACCACATTACTTCTTTTTACCAACCTCTTTTAAAACGGATTTGATTTTATCAGAGACCTGTTGTGGGGTCAAGTTCGCTTTCACTAAATAATCATACGCTCCAAGGGACTTCCCTTTTTCAATATCTTCATCTTGACCAAGATTTGTCAGCATAATCACAGGAATATTTTTTGTTTTTTCGTCTTTTTTCAATTTTTCCAACACCCCGAACCCGTCTACTTTTGGCATAATAATATCCAAAAGAATCAAATCAATACCGCCTTTTCCCGCCTGCGTAATACTTTCCTCGCCGTCCTTTGCCACAACAACATTAAATCCGTCATGCGTCAATTTAGTGGTATACATTTGTGCAATAAGGTCATCATCTTCTGCAAGTAAAATAGTTGATTGGGTATCTTTGCCAGCCATAGTAAACATTTTATTTAAAATTCAGATAACTACAGTATACCACAGCGCATTAAAATTCACCAATAAAATGGGTACGAAGCGCGTATGTTCTTCCGTCTGACGCAAACGTAACATCGCCATCGATGTCTGTTCTATACACAACGCTTCCGGCTTGATTCAGCGTAAGGAGCGTACGCGCGTTGGGATGGCCAAAGGAATTATCACGGCCTACCATTATGACAGCAATTTCCGGTTGTGCTTGGGTGATAAATTCTTTACTCGAAGATGTTTTACTGCCATGATGCGCGACTTTTAACACATCAATATCAGGAATAAGGTTATTCGCCAAAAGTTGGGACTCAGTATCTGCCGATATATCGCCGGTAAATAAAAATTCGTGTTCGCCATATCGTAATAATGCAACAACTGATCCTTCATTTGCATCAGGTAAATGCAATGTATCAACTGCCATAGAAATCGGCCATAAGAGTTCTAATGACACGCCGTCTTCGAGGATCATTGTACGCTGTGAAGAAACAAAACTCACTGGAATATGAAACTCGCTAACCTTTTTCGTAAATGCCTCCCACTCAGGACTACTGTAAGGAATATCTGATGTAATCAATTGCTTGATAGCGTATCGCTCGGCAACATCTAAAAATCCGGCGAAATGATCTGTTTGCGGATGCGTGATGATGGCAAGATCAATCGTGCGATCATAAAACGGAAGCGCTTTTCCTAACTTTTGAACGACTGTGCCCGTGGGCCCTGCGTCAATTAAAATTGTGTGGTTTCGCGGTGTCCGAATCAGCGTGCTATCCCCTTGTCCAATATCTAAAAAACTAACGATGAGATGATTTTTCTCGCGCGATGATTGAAAAAGAAATATCAATAAAAAAACCTCAACAACACCAATGATGATCAGTAAAAAAATCAGTTTCTTTTTTAAACAGTTACTCTTCCTCATACACCTTACACCCATTATTCACTTTACTTGCACCCTGTTTTACTTTTTTCACGGCCATGAAAAAAGTAAAACAGTATAGTGTTATGCAGATACTTTTATACTTTGAATATCCTGCATCATGCCGAACCTGCGATTTCTTCTTTTACGCATAGATAGCGCATACACACCCCAGCAAAGAAGCACATAACTTATCATCATCCATGGCCATGAAAACCATTCAATAGACATACTCGCATATCGCCATGATGAAAAAAATTCAATACTCCGTAAAATATATTCCAATAGTATCCACGCAGGAAACGCGATATACGCAAACGATTGAACATTCAATGGGATACATACCGCAACCGCTGTTACAAGCCCGCCCACTGCCATCACAAAAGGAGTCAGCGGCACCACAAAAAAATTCGCAATAATACTCACCACTGAAAGTCGGCCAAACACAAACAATACCAATGGAAGGGTCGCGATGGTCGCGGAAAATGTCGCAACCACAACTTCTTTCATACTATGTATCCATCCATGGCCATGTGATTCAAAGAGCGGCGAAATATAAATCAACCCCGCTGTTGCCAAAAATGAAAGCTGAAACCCAACGTCATACCGTAAAATCCACGGATTGATTGCAACCATCAACCCGGCTGTAAGCAACAGCGCATTGGTCATTGACTGCGCTCGGCCAATGCTATATGCCAGCGCGCCGATGGCTCCAAATAAAGCCGCGCGTACTACCGACGCCTGCCCCCCGACAAGGATAACAAACAGTCCAATACACGGAATCATCATCCACAGCGCATGCCTGCGGTTGATCCATATCCATGGCGCGAGAATCAGCACAAAACGGATCACTATCGTAATATTGTATCCGGAAATCGCAATAATATGCGTCAGGCCTACGCGATTGAATTGTTCCATCACATCATCGGGTAACCCCTTTTTTGCGCCAACCAACATACCGGCAAGTAAAGAGGCGTGAGGTTCTGGTAATGCGCGGTTGATTGCCTCAAGTAGAGTATGTTTGAACGCAAAAAGATATGAAAAAATATTCTTCGGCGCGAAAACGCGTTGTGAGATGTCAGGATAATAACACACTGCGTCAATATTTTTTGCGCGCAAATATTTCTCATAATCAAACGAATCAAACGCTTGCGGCTTTTGCACAATGCACTCAAACGATAATTCATCATGATATTCATAATATGGATACAATCGTGTTGTTGCTAAAAGCAATCCGTTAAGCCCATGGACTCGTATCACCAACCGTTGCTTGTCAAGCAATCGTTCCGGCTCGGCAACAATCGTTCCTTTAAAAGATTGTTGCATTCCAATGCGCGATACAATATGATGATCGCCCGATTGTACCCGAATGACGGAAAACCGCATCATGCCGAAAAATAAAAAGAATGTGCCCACGCTTATTACGACCAATATTTTTATCCACCCCCTAGTATAGAATTGATAGGCGATACTCATAACACCCACCGCGATGATACTTCCACCCAATACTCCTACAAGAAGATTGAAAGAAATACTCCACAGCGTTGCAATGAAAACCCCAAGAATAAAACTTGTAAGCGCTAACCTCAACCACTGATACGGATATAACCTTATCTTTGTTTCGGTCTTCATACGTCATATGAGACGCCCTACCGGGGCGTCTCTACAGATTTCTCATTCTACATTGGAGAGGATTCCTATTTGGACATCTCTTGAAAAAAATTATTATGACGATTGTTTTCTCCAACGCAAATACGCTTCCACAAACGCATCCAACTCACCGCCCAATACTGCCTGCGGATCGGTTGATTCGTATTCAGTGCGATGATCTTTTACCAATTTATACGGATGCACCACATAGGAACGAATTTGATTTCCCCATTCAGCAGACAGTACCTCCCCTCGCAAAATCCGCTCTTCTTTTTCTCTCTCTAACTCAAGCCGTTGCGCCAACTTTCCGCGCAAAATCATCATTGCAGTTGCTTTATTTTGATGCTGTGAACGCTCATTTTGGCATGTGACCGTAATATTCGTTGGGATATGAACAATACGCACTGCAGAATCAGTGGTATTTACTGACTGCCCTCCGTGCCCGGATGACCGATACACATCAATCCGAAGATCGGTTTCAGGAATATCAATCTCTCCGATGTCAGGCAATTCAGGCACCACATCAACCAATGCGAACGAGGTATGCCTCATCCCTTCCGCGTCAAAAGGCGAAATTCTCACCAACCGATGCACGCCTGCTTCTGCCTTTAAGTATCCATATGCATACCGTCCCTCAATTTTAAGCGTTACGCTTTTAATGCCTGCCTCCATACCGCGGGACATATCAACGACCTCTGTGCTCCAATTCTTTTTTTCCGCAAATCGCGTATACATACGAAAGAGCATTTCAGCCCAGTCCTGCGCATCTACCCCACCGGTTCCTGCGTGAATAGAAAGAACAGTGCTGTGTTCATCATATAAGCCATTCATTAAAACCAAAAATTCCAGTTTTTCAAACTGGGACAGGTATCTCTTATAATCTTCTTCAATATCAACCTTTAATAATCCAGCGTGTTCCTCTTGAGCAAGAGCGAGAGTATCAGAGACATTCTTTTCCAACTGCGACCACTCGTTCAACTCTATCCTTAACTGTTCAGCGCGTTTTGCAGTGTGGCGTGCCGCAGACGAATCATTCCAAAAATCACTGCGCGCCATGTGAGCATTCAGCTCTTGCAACTCATATTCGCGTTTAGGATGGTCAAAGATACCTTCTGGCTTCGCAAATACGCGCCAGAAGGTGCTCCAATTCACTTATCACATGTTCCATAAAAATGATATACGATTTCTCATTATTGCCTTGGCCGTTCGGTTAATGTAACAGATACCTCTTTTTCTGATGCTTTATGCATGACTTTCAGTTTAATCACATCTCCTACCGCATACTGTCCAACCAATCGGGCAAGTCCATTTTTTTCATCTATGCGCGTGCCGTTGATCTCCAAAATAATGTCATTCTCAACAATGCCGGCCTTATCAGCAGGGCTCCCGGGAATCACGGCAAGTTCAGCCAAATTTTCTCCACGAACAACAAGCGCTCCGTACTCAACAGGAAGATCATTTTTTTGCGCAACATCTTTATTTAATACCATATAGCGCACGCCAATGTATGGATGCACTATTCTGCCAACTTTTTTAACGCTTTCAACGATTCGTTTCGCCTCGTTGATCGGAATAGCAAACCCAATATTTTCGCCTTGTTGGCTCACAGCTGAATTCACGCCCACAACTTGGCCAGCAAGATTCACTAACGGCCCGCCAGAATTACCCGGACTGATTGCCGCGTCTGTTTGAATCACTGCTTCCAGCCGCTCGGAAAAACCGGCATTATCTCCGGCAACAATAGTGCGGCCCAATCCGGAAATAATACCCCGTGTTACACTGTTTTGAAACTCGCCTAACGCATTTCCCACAGCAATGACTGTCTGCCCGATCTGTATCTGTTCGGAATCACCAAGCTCTAACGCAGGCAACTCTTTTGCGTCAATTTTAATGACAGCAAGATCAAGTGCAGGATCGCGATCCAATACTATTGCAGTATATGTTTTCCCATCATTCATCACAACACTGTAATCTGCCTCTTCATCGCTCACCACATGTTTATTCGTAATAATCAATCCGTCAGACGATACAACAAATCCGCTCCCGCCTCCGATCTGCCGTTTTTCTTTTTGCGTGTTTTGTTCAGGTTGAGCAAACGGATCACCAAAAAAAAGATCAAACGGACTTCCAGAAAACGGATTCCTTTGGTATGTAACCAGTTCTTTTGATACGACAATACTCACAACACTGGGCACAACTTTTTGCACAGCATCAACGGTCTGCGATTCTTCCTGAACAGTAAGGGTTGAATCCTTTTTGTCAGCATTGCCGTTTTGAGATTGGGCATTTCGGAAAACAGCAGAAGAATTGTTTATGACAATAAACGCAACAAGAAATCCGGCAAGAGCGCCTGCGATGATGGATTGAAAAAGATGGCGATGATGTTCAAGTTGAGGAGAGAGCATAGATTACTCTTGTAATACATCTGGTTATTGTAATAAATTTCGATATTGGTCAAGCCCTTCTAATAGCGGAGATACTCCATTCGGCACCATACCACTATTCGTATACAGAGTCGTAAACTGCTTGATCAGTGGAGGTAAAAAATATACTACCGCAACCAACGGCGCGACAATAAGAATAATCTTTATAGATCCCAATATCTGCGCCCAAAACAAATACCGCTTTACCTTCTGAAGTACTTCAGTATTGCGCTCTAATAATTCTTGAACTTCTATCAATACTTGTTCTGGTGTTTTTAGTTTTTGGTTGTCTTCTGCCATATTGAACAAAGATGAGAGGTTATTATTTTTACTGATGATCTCATTTTTAATAGTTCTATCACTCCAATGGGGACACCAATATAGAGTATATCCCCCACAAGCATGTTGCGATAAAAAGGAATCCCCGCAACCAACGACGCGACCAAACCATTCAATGTATGCGGATACAGCGTTCCAAACAGCCACACCGCGGAGTTTGTCAACAGGAAAAAAGTGAGTGAACCGAGTAATGCACATAATACCCCTCGCGACACACCCCTTAATCCCCTCTCAAGAGGGGAAAACGACGGCCTCCCTCCTTGAGGAGGGATTGAGGGAGGTGTCATTCGTGAGCTATTCGTCGTATATTCGTGAGCTATTCGTCCCCAAATGGCATACAACGCAAACCCCACATACACACTCACAAAAATAGGCAAGTGATACCACCCAATCACGCTATCGCTGACCATCATGGCACCAAAGCTCAAGAGAATTCCAACCCACCACGGTTTTAGATAATATGCACTTAAAAAACCAACTGCGCCGATAGGAGTAAAATTCCATGGATGCGGAAGAAGTCGAGCCACAATAACAAGCAAAAAGAAAATAATGAAAAATCCATATCGTTTCATAGACCAGTATCTTATCATGGCTTCATTCTATAACTCAAGGACCAGTTTCCTCTTGCCTATTGTATTTCGTATATAAGTGTTACAGAGACGGTAATCGCGTTCTCGCCAGTAGAAATTTCAGTTGAGGATTTTACATCCGCCACTCCGCCATACCCGCCATACAAAGGCACTGGCGGTTGGGTTCCACCCTCGCCTTCTGCAACCTGCACATCAACAATCTTACCAAGCATAACCCCTGTTTCCTTGGAAATCGCCTCGGCTTTTGTTTTTGCTTTTCGGATTGCCTGACTTCGGGCTTCGGCCACAAACTGATCCCGTTCATCAACAGTAAAATTTACTGTCCCCACCTCGTTCGCGCCCGCAGTAGTCGCGCTGTCTATGACTTTATTCAGTTTGTCAAAATCCTTAATCTTCACCTCTAATCGTGATTCAGCGCGATATCCATCTATAATAGATCTGCCTGATGACTGTTCATAACGATAGTTCGGATAAATGCTGTAATTCACTGTCTTGATATATTTTTCCTCAATGCCCTGATCTTTCAATGCTTTCAACACCGCATTATTTACGGTGTTTAAATCCTTTTGAACATCAGTAACTTTCTTCCCTTCTTTAATCACTGCGAGTGTTACTTGCGCTGTATCTGGTTTAACATACACTTTGCCAGTGTCAGATACGCTGAACAATGTATCTTTTTGCGTAGTAATTTGCCGAACTGACAAATCAATGGGCTTGCGAATAAGAACAACAATAACCAATCCAACTGTTGATAACGCTGTTATAATAAACACTTTAATAAAAAATTGTTGCATAGCAATAATTCATCAAACATAATTGATAAAAAAAAGAATACATCTTTACAACTGCCCTTTTACATATTTCCACTCAATAACTTCTCCACCTGACAAAGGATATTTTGACGCGCTCACTGTTGCGTATTCGTTATTCACCCAATACTGCCATGATTGTTCAACTCCTCGATTTTGCTTATCTCCTATTTTTTCAACCATCACGCCAAGAGAATCATACTCTTTAACCTCAAGGAGAAATTTTTCTTTTTGCGACATTGTTTGTAATACCCCCCATACGGTTGTATCAGAAATGGTAGCGAGAGAGACATCATTCCATGCCTGAATAACACCATCGCCAAAATCAAGCATAATACTCACTGTACACGATACCGCCTCCCCTCCTTTACAAGGAGAGGCCAGAGAGGAGGTGGTCGAAGGCGCTTGAGCTATCGGAGGACTGCCGACATCGTAGCCAACGATAAATGATACAATCACTGCTAAAAACACCAGCAGTGGCCCTATCGCTTTATGATGCTTCCATAAAAACCTCATACATTCGTATTATACTACAACCGAGTTACTTCTCAAACAACCATTCCTATTCCCTCAGAGACGGAGCACCGCCCCATCTCTACACAATTCGTGAGTTATTACCCACACCTATGAACATCCCAATGAATTGCCACAATTCAAACATTTATAACATGACCCGTTACGCACAGTGATATGACCGCACTGATCGCACGCAGGCGCGTCGCCCATCATCTCGCTCATATATTTATTCACGCCAGTGGTGTCGCCAAGCGCGGACAACGCCCCAGGCCCGTCTGCTACTGATGATTCATCATAACCAAATCCAAACGAGGTGCCTGTAGAGACGGGGTTAACCCCGTCTCTACTTTCCACAGGATGATCAATAATATCAAATTGAACATGGCGGTTTAATACTACTTCATCTTTGCGCAACATGGTTCCCGTTTGCTCCGGCATTACATGAATAAGATCAGTCCGGCCCAAATATTCCATAGCAAGGACTCGAAAAATAAAGTCAATCACACTGGTTGCGGTTTTAATATTAGGGTGATCTGTCATGCCGTGCGGCTCGAATCGAGTAAATGAAAACGACTGGATGAGTTTTTCAAGCGGTACGCCATACTGAAGCGCGTGAGAAATTGCAATCGCAAAACAATTCATCATACTTCGAAACGCCGCGCCTTCTTTATGCATATCAATAAAAATCTCGCCCAATGTTCCATCTTCATATTCGCCAGTCCGTAAAAAAATCTTATGCCCACCGACGCGTGATTCCACAGTGATGCCATTGCGTTTTTTAGGCAATGACCGCTTTTCCCCACGCGTAAGCGCAAGCGGAAGCGGCATGGTCCCAGTCGGGGTATACGAAGGACGATCACCAGTAGGCGCCATTGGCGTGTGAGCTTCTTGTACATCTTCTTGTTTCGCGATTTCTCCCTGGATGGAGACGCCCCAACGGGGCGTCTCTACAGGTTGTTCATTCTTCTTCTCTTCTATTTTCTGCGCATCCGATTTTGTATTAAGAGGTTGCGAAAGTTTTGATCCATCCCGATACAAAGCAATGGATTTGACTCCCCATTCCCATGCTTTGCGGTAGATTTCAGAAATATCCTCAACAGTGGCTTCATTTGGAAGATTCACTGTTTTGGAAATTGATCCGGAAATAAACGGCTGAACCGATGCCATCATTTTCACATGCGCAATCGGCGCAATATACCGCTTGCCATTTCCGCATTTATTAGCGCAATCAAATACTGCCAAATCTTCCTCTTTCATTTCCGGCGCGCCTTCTATTGTCATTGTACCGCACACATAATACTGGGCTTCTTTAATTTCCTGATCGCCAAATCCCAGCTCTTTCAATAAATTGAATGTTGGAGATGTATACACTGCTTCCGAAATGCCAAGTCGTTTTAATGTCTCATCTCCAAGAGAAAACCGATTAAACGCAAACGATAACTCAAACACTCCTTTTAATTGTTCTTCGATTTTTGCGATGTCATCAATAGTAAAACCCTTTGCCACAAGCGTCTCTGTATTGATATGCGGAGCGCCTTCAAGCGTCATCGCACCCACAACGTGCTTCATCATACGGTCAATCTGCAAAGGGGTATAGTTCAATGCTTCAAGTGCGGGTTGAATTGACTGATTTGCGATTTTAAAATATCCGCCACCTGCAAGTTTTTTAAACTTCACTAATGCAAAATCCGGCTCCACGCCTGTGGTATCGCAATCCATTAAAAGCCCAATCGTGCCTGTCGGCGCAATCACAGTCGTTTGTGCGTTGCGATAGCCATATTGCTCACCCCATAGCAATGCCTTATCCCATGCCTCGCGTCCGGCTTTCAGTAAATCATCAGGGCAATACTCCGGTTGAATGGCAACAGGATAAATATCCAGATGCTCATACTCTTCGCGCGGCACATTGTATGCGGCGCGACGATGGTTCCGTATAACTCGCAACATATCATTTTTATTCAACTCATACTTTGGGAATGAACCAAGAAAACTCGCCATCTCAGCACTTGTGGCATAAGATTCGCCAGTCAAAATCGCAGTCAAAGCTCCTGCCACGCCCCGTGCTTTATCAGTATCATACGGAATACCAGAAAGCATAAGCATTGTTCCAAGGTTCGCGTACCCAAGCCCTAAAGTGCGATACGCGTATGATCCTTCGGCAATCTCCTTGCTCGGATACTGCGCCATCAATACACTAATCTCCAGCACGACCGTCCACATCCGTATCGCATGTTTGTATCCTTCGATATCAAACTTGCGGGTTGTGTAATCGTAAAATTTCACCAAATTGATAGACGCGAGATTACACGCAGTATCATCCAAAAACATATATTCACTGCATGGATTTGACGCGCGAATGCGACCTGACTGCGGACAGGTATGCCATTCGTTAATCGTATCATCGTACTGTACCCCAGGATCTGCGCACGCCCATGCGGCATAACATACCTTCTGCCACATATCTTGCGATTTCACTGTTTTATAAGGTTTCCCGTCAATGCGGCGAATAAGATTCCAATCGCCATTTGCGTCAATCATGCGCATGAACGTGTGTGGCACACGAACCGAATTATTGGAATTCTGGCCAGATACGGTTGTGTAGGCCTCGCCTTCAAAATGAGAATCATATCCCGCCGCAATCAAAGCGGCTACTTTTTTCTCTTCTTTTACTTTCCAATTGATAAATTCCTCAATTTCCGGATGATCAAGATTCAAACACACCATTTTCGCCGCGCGCCGGGTTGTGCCACCTGATTTGATTGCGCCTGCCGCTCGATCGCCAATCTTTAAAAATGACATCAGTCCGGATGATGATCCTCCTCCTGATAATGTTTCCCCTACTCCTCTGATATTAGAAAAATTCGTTCCTGTGCCTGACCCGTACTTAAACAGTCGCGACTCCCTCATCCATAAATCCATAATACCGCCCGGATTCACCAAGTCATCTGTTACAGATAAAATAAAACACGCATGCGGTTGCGGATGCGTATACGCATCCTCTGACGGTCGTACTTCTCCTGTTTCAGGATCAGGATAATAATGGCCTTGCGCAGGTCCGGTAATACCGTATGCCCACTGGAGTCCGGTATTAAACCATTGCGGAGAATTCGGAGCGGCGTACTGACGTATCAGCATAAACGCAAGCTCATCTTCAAAAATTTGCGCATCCTCTGCTGACGCAAAATAGCCGTATTTTTCTCCCCAATACCTCCAGCATCCTGCAAGACGCGCAACCACCTGGCGCGCGCTTTTCTCCGGCCCCAATACAGACGATCCGTCTTTATCTAATAGGGGATTTCCATAGTGATCGTATTGCGGCACTCCTGCTTTACGAAAATATTTTGATACCATAATATCTCCTGCCACTTGAGTCCATTCAGCAGGGATTTCAGCATCCTTCATTTCAAACACAACAGATCCGTCAGGATTCGTTATGCGACTTGTTCTTTTTTCGTAGACAACCTCATCTAAAGGATTGCTACCCGGATGAGTAAATCTGCGAGTAAATCGCATGCCCTTTTCTTTTAATAAATCAGGCACTGCGTATGATGGAATGGTTACTTTTGAGTAATAACCATTCAGCCGCTCAACTTCATGAGCGACCTTTGAAGAAGGGGAAGAGGATGGGGAGGCCATATATTTGTGTTAATGACAAAAAACAAATAACAAAGAAATGATAGAGAGATTATTGGTTTTTTATTATTGGTTTTCTGTTATTAACTATTGGGGGGTTCCCACCAAAGGCGCTGTGCCCGCCTCTGGCTGGGGGTCCGCCTTTGGCAGAGTTTTTTGTCATCCGAGGCATCAATGCGTCTACTTCCTCTTTAAATGTTTCAACATCTGAAAACTGGCGATACACAGAAGCAAATCTGATATAGGCGACCTTATCAAATTTTTTCAACTGCCGCATAACAATATCACCAATAGCATCGCTTGGTAACTCTTGCTGGCGCTTTAATTGGATATCGCGCTCAATCGTATGGACTAACGCAGATATATCTTCTTGGGTGTATGGCCGTTTGTATAACGCGCGCTTTAACCCTGCCTGAAGTTTATCGCGCGAATACGGTTCCCTGCGACCATCGCGCTTTATCACAGCAAGTCCTAATATTTCGATTTCCTCAACTGTAGAAAAACGGAACGCGCATTTTGTGCATTCACGTCTCCTCCGCACGGTTAATCCGTCAGATGAAACACGAGAGTCAAGCACGCGAGTTTCTTGATGATGGCACCCAGGACATTGCATACATGTGTATACTCCTCCCCCTCCTTTCAATACATAAAACAGAGGGTTTTTTCATTATACTCCTTTCACAAAGCGTCGCACAATTAACAATATATAGTAGTAGTAATAATCAGTATACCACAATATGTGGTATCAACGAAGAATCTCTGTGGATAACCTCGCGTATTATGTGAGTGTCGCCAAATTCCGAAAATACATCTAACATATCGCATCCGACGAAAATCCCTCTAATACGAAAATCGGCCGTATGGCCGATTTTATATACTCATATGAGGTTACTTATCCCATTTTCTTTCGAAGAAATGTAGGAATCTCAAGATCATCTTCTGCTGGTAATTGTTTTTTATCATTCTGCCCTTTTTGCTCGCCAAACTGCGGACGCTCATTTTCTTCACTTTCGTCTTTTTGATGAAAAATAGACGGCGCTTTCTTTGTAATATCCTCTTCCCCCTGCGTCTGTTGGGATCGTTGTTGGTTGCCAAAATCCTTGCGATCGGTATGGGTTCGTGGACCGCGATCTAAGACGCCATCATTGAATCCGGTGGCAACGACAGTGATTTTGATTTCATCTCCAAGCGAATCATCAATCACAGTCCCAAAAATAACGCGCGCATTCGGGTCTGCCTGTTTGGTGATAATTTGAGCCGCTTCATGGACTTCATACATTCCAAGAGACGAGTCACCGGCAACGGTGAACAGAATCCCTTTTGCGCCATCAATGGAAACCTCAAGCAAAGGGCTATCAATCGCCGCCTTCGCCGCCTCTGCCGCGCGATTATCGCCGGTACCGCGGCCAATCCCCATAAGCGCTGAGCCCGCATTCTGCATAATGGATTTAACGTCTGCAAAATCAGCATTGATCACTCCAGGTACTGTGATTAATTCTGAAATCCCTTGCACGCCTTGGCGTAACACATCATCCACAACTTGAAACGCATCCAAAAGTGTTGTTTTTTTATCAATAATATGAAGAAGACGATCATTCGGAATGGAAATAATAGTATCAACAACATCTGCCAATTCATCAAAACCGCGTTCCGCTATCGCTTTTCTTTGCGCGCCTTCAAAACTAAACGGCTTCGTAACCACCGCAACTGTTAATGCGCCCAAATCGCGGGCAATTCTTGCAATAACAGGAGACGCGCCAGTGCCTGTACCACCGCCAAGCCCGCAGGTGATAAAAATCATATCAGCACCAGCTAATTTTTGTTCTATTTCCTCTGCGCTCTCTTCAGCCGCCCGCTTGCCCTGATCCGGCTCCATGCCAGCTCCAAGCCCACGCGTAATGGATTTACCAATCTGAATTTTACCTGGCGCTTTGCAATGCTGAATCGCTTGAGCATCGGTATTGATCGCAAGAAACTCAACTCCGCGAATCCCAACCTGCATCATCCGGCTTAATGCCGAATTCCCTGACCCACCTACGCCCACAACTTTAATTTTTGCAAATGTTTCAATATCAGGCATAACCTCTGTTACTGATGCATGTGGTTTTAAAGCGTCTTTTTTCATAAGAATAGGCATAAAAAAAGTACTCATTCCGTGAACCCATAGTACCCCAGCCATGATAAAAAAACAAGGCGATATCTTCTACAGGTTATACACACGGCAAAATAAGGAACAATCACATATAGAGACATCACACTCCAGAATCGTACTCAATAACTTGTTAAAATTATGCCTGGCTTGTTTTTCGCTTCAGGGAATTTTCGCCGTATCATTGGATACGGCTCAAATTTCCCTCGTTCCAAAACTGCGCCAGACACAATTTTTCCTGCGTTCCAAGTCCGATTCTGGAGTGTGATGTCTCTACCAAAAAACCGCGCCACAAGAGTGCGCGGAGTACTCTCTGCCATACTATTACGCTCCAAGAGAATGGAACCAATCCCTGATTTTTCCTACCCCGTGATGTACTGTTGAAAAACGAGAAAGCATGCCACTTCCGGCTTCTTGACGCGAACGATCGCCCCACACAATCAACCCTACTGCTGTTGACAAAGCAGGATCATGCACCTTATCAATTGCGCTTGAAACATCTTTCGGATACCCGATAGACGCAGGCAAGCGAAATTCCTTACGCGCGACATCTACCAACCCTTCTAATTTCGCTCCTCCGCCGGTTAATAAAATCCCAGCTGGTAATTTACCAGATCGCTCAATAGCTTTCAGCTCGCGATCTGCCATTTGAAAAATTTCCTCAACACGAGCAAGAATAATATCTGCAATATGTTTGCGCGATACCACTTCCTGCTCACTATCGCCAAATTCCGATAAATCAATTTCTTCTCGCTTATCAATCTCTTCAGGCACAGCAGTGCCGTATCGAATCTTGACCAATTCAGCTGTATCAAGCGATGTTCGAAGCCCAATGGCAATATCTGAAGTAATATGCATTGCTCCAACCGGCAAAATCGCAGTATGAATCACGTCACCTTCCTCAAAAACGGCAAGAGAGGTGGTTGCTCCGCCAATATTTAACAAACACACGCCAAGTTCTTTTTGGCGTTTATTCAGCGTTGCTTCAGCCGCGGCAAGCGGGGCAAGCACAATATCTTCAATATCAACTCCTGTTCGATAGACCGATTTGGTGATATTTTTCACCTGCGATGACAGACCTTGTATAATCTGTGCTTCCACTTCAAGACGAATACCAGTCATCCCAACAGGATCTTTAATACCTGACTGGCTATCCACAGTAAACGAACGCGGAATCACATGAAGGATTTCATAATTCGGCGGCGTTGCAACTGCCTGCGCCGCTTCAAGCGCGCGATCAACATCTTGCTCTCGAATTTCACCGTCAGCTTTCGCAACCGCAACAACGCCCCGAGAACTTTGCGAAAGAATATGAGTACCTGCTATTGAAACATACGCATTCTTTGCCGGAATGCCTGTCATGCGCTCTGCTTTTTCAAATGCCGTTGAAATACTCGAAACAGCATCCTCAATGCTATTGATGATTCCCTTGCTAATGCCCTCGCTGGGAACTTCGGATATACCAATAATATGCACCGGCTCTTGCGCGATCTTTTGCCCTACCACCACTCGTATCATGGTGGAGCCGATATCTAACCCACAAATAATAGTATCTTTCATACATGATTATTAGTATACCATAACACGCTTACTGTCTACCACTTTCGCTGTAAAATTTTTTGTTCAAGCCGCTCCATAACCTGCGCAGAGCGTTCTGTATCGTGATGAACTCCGGCAGTATGCAAAAGACCATGCACCCACAGCCGCTCAAGATGCCAAGTATATGGTATGCGCAATGAATGAGATTCTTTTCGTATGACATCAGGACACAACACAATTTCCGCCTGCACGCAACGTGCTGTTTTTTCCAATACAAATGTCAAGATATTTGTTGATGTGTCTTTTTTGCGAAAATGAGCATTCATTTTTCGAATCGCCTGCGGTTTGACAAATACCACTGAAAGGAGAACCTGATATGTTTTCAATTCCGTATGCTCAATAACTCGATCAAGGAGATAGTCAAGCCGCTTCCGACGATACCACGCGCCACATGTGTTAGTGATTTCAGTCATATTCAGTAAAGCCAGCCCTAAAACATCAAAGAATACCATCAGGCGTTGCGATATGCACACCAGGAGTAAAACTCACAATTCCTACTCCAAGACAAAAAGAAAATTCATACAGCGCGCACGATCCGGTTGCTGTGCATTCTTTTCGCGATGAATCAAGCGCTCGATACTGGAAACGGTTTTTGTCGCCACATGCGCCATCTGCTGGAGTCGGCGCTTGAGGGAATTGAGGTAAATAAGAAGAGAAGGGCTTTACCTCATCACCGGAAAGCACAGTGCCTTGCGACGCATCGCCAAGCGGATATGAATTATTATCGTTATAATACAGCTCAAGCGCAGTTTGAACTTTTTTAACCGATTCAATGCGATCAGTATCGCGAGACACTATATCTTGCGTATTTCTTTTTTGCGCTCCCTCTACTCGAAGACCCCGCGCAATCATTTCAAACGTTGTTAAAAAATTCAATTTTTGTTTGTTTCCGGATTCGTATTTGAATGAAATAATTTTTGCCACGCCAACCGCTTTGGTGAACACTGTTTTTTCATCTGCAGTCCACAATAAATCAAGGTTCTGAAACGATTGCACCCTCATTGTTTCCAAAGACGCTGATTGATTATGCGCTTGATACCAATCAAGCAATGACGCATTATCCAAATTTTGATCCACTGTAACAGAAATATATTCTTCATCAGTCGTGGTCGCGATAATCACTTCATTTTGGGACTGATCGTCAACCGGTTCAGCGGCCCATGATCCGGGATATAATAATGTGTAGCCATGGATCGGATTCGCATAAATCGCTATTTTATCATCTTGAGCAAGCCGCGCTTCGCCTTGCTTTCGAGGTGAAAACAAATTCAATACTTCAGCGCCATCGCGATAACTGTCTTTGTCAGTATCAGCAATAGTAGGATCAGTGCCGTATAAAAATTCTTCCAAATCAGCCAACCCATCGCCATCAGTATCATCGCTCCTTTCCGGCTTGGCGCTCGGTTGCGCTAATTGTTCTGGTGTCTCTGATTCCGGAACACGCGCAGAAATCACTGCTTGTTCAGACACTATGCCATATGAATCAGCGCTCACTGCGGAAAGAAGCACTGTGGCTTGTGATTTTTCAGCATCAAAAAAACTGTTTTCCAAAATAGTCCATTCTTCTTTTTCTTCATTCCATGTTGCAATGCGCAGGTCCTTCTGTGTGATATCTTCCGCCGGAATGGCAATAGACAAAGAAAGCGGTGTGAGGACAGGCGCAACAGGCCGTATGATATATTCGCCATATATACCCTTTCTTTTCATATCCTTGGCATCATCGGAGATGGATTTACCAACCAAGGTAAATGATACGCTCTGTTCGTTTTCAGGAACCAACAGTGTGGCACGTGAAATAATTTTTCCAGCTCCGTTCCTTACTGCCGCTTCAATCGTTTTTGGCGCCACAATGGATTGTTCCTCTTGTTGCGGCGCACTCTGTTCAATCTGATTTTGCGCAGAAATTTGCTGATTGACACCACTGGTTGCCTGCGGTGCTACAAACCGCTTCCCAACAAAAATCCACAACACAACCCCAATAATAACAATCCAAATAATAACAATCAGCCCAATAAGCAACCCTTTTGATTGTTTCTTCACTACAGGCGTGCCGGCATGGTGTGACGGCAAAAACCGCTCCGGAATCGTGTGGATTGGAACATGGGGAGCAGAAACAAATAGTGCTACCCCCTCTGTTGAAGTATTATGAGAAGGGGTGGCTTGCGACACCAGCGCTATTGCTCCTCCTGCTGTTGGTTGTATTGAAGACACTCCTGTTTCTGGCATACACAATTTATACTGTCATAGTTATAGAGTCATGGTCATCCTCACTGCGCGCTCTTGCCCGGCCCTTTAGGATTATACCCATTACGAACCTCTTGGCCATCATCAAAACCATCGCCATCAGTATCCTTTGAAAGCGGATCCGTACTATATATCTGCACTTCTTCCCGATCAGTCAACCCGTCAAAATCAGTGTCAGGAAAAAATTGATTTGTATTATACTGAACCTCATCTTGATCAGTCAGACCGTCGCCATCAGTATCAATAACAACTGGCTGATCTTGTGGAAGTTGTTCTTGAGGCGTGTCTTGTAATTGATCATCAGGGGAAAGCGCGTCAAGGTTAGATGTGGTTGTATCATTTTCCTGTGTCGGTTGAACATCTGATTCACTTTCAGTTTCAGTGGCAGGAATAGAATCAGCAGGAATGATTGATTGCGAATCAAAGGATGGCAAATCCTCAAGCGTCGGTTGTTTCATCATCGAAAGAACTGCCATCGCTCCACCTATAATAATAGCAATTCCCACAACCGCTATGCCGATAATGAGTATCATTTTTCTTCCGCCTTTCGGTGATTTTACTGACTGGGGTTGAGGGACACTCGGCATTGCCTTTGGCTGTATTTTACCCACAGAGACCGCTGAAGGAGGTGGCGGTGCAGATTGAGCACCCTTGTCTGTTGAGGAAAACATATCAACAACGCCTGTGGCAGGAGCTGGTTGAACCATTGGTTCAGGAACAGAAATCGGCGCAACAGGAAGATTAGCCGGTGGCGTGCCTGCTTGCTGATCTGCTTGAGGTTGAATAGGATCAATATCATCAAACATAGAGAAAAAAAATTAAAAACTATGGTGAAATAACAACATTAACACACTGATTTTCCTGTTCACTGCCCGAGGTCGCAGGCCCGGAAGGAATTGTCATCATTGGAGCGTCATCAACCCCTACCCATGTAACGCGCTCAAACTCAAAGTGCGCTTTTATATCAAATCTATCCTGATCAACATACCGATACTGATACACATATGATTCTGGCTTACACACAAACCGCAATCCAATGAGTTGCGCCTTATTCCAGCACGTTGACTGATCATACCCTAAAGGACAATCAAAGAGATTCAACGGATCAACCGGAAAAGCCACGCCAACCTGTCGGCCCAATTCCGTTTGCCATGAATTCCATCTACTGGTTGTATGATTCTGCTCAAAACTTCCAGCAGGAACAGGCGGATGCCCTGACGCATTGCTCTCTATCGCGCGGACAATATACGTTACGTCCATCACGCGAAGCGCGTCTCGCCTGAACCGTTCACGCGTTGATTCTGAAGAAAGATTCGTATTAAAGGTCATGCTGTTTACAAGCGCATTAAACAATTGGACAGTCCGCGGTTGAGCGCCTTCATTATATGATAAAACAGTTACTGTGGTAAAGGCATTGCTCGTACCGTCGTAATCTGCTGAACGCACATACACGCTTGTTCCGGCCCTCGCCGCAGGATACCCACCCACATTTGTTTGCTCTGTAATCTTTCCTTGCCCATCTGCTATTGGCAAACTTGCCTCCCGAACCCAGTCATCAAGCGAAAGGCGATCATCATTTTTCCCAGTCAAAATAATAATCGCATCCGGCTCTTCCGGCTGTTCTGGATTCGGCACCTGAATATAATGAATATTCGTAAAACGAGGTCTGTCAGGGATCTCTGTCTTTATACTCACGCGCACAGGCCATGCCTCTTCTTCCAAATCATCAATACACGCGAATGTTGCGAAGTGGGTCTTTATTCCGCTATGCGGAGATCTGACGCGCTCCGACGGTCCATCATCAGTAAGTAAATAATTGGTATTGATTTCATTATACGACTCATCCGTGTCTTTTACGACAAAATGCTGTTTACATGACTCAATAGTAAACGGATATTCACCAATAATTTTTGTTTTTGTTTCCGGTTCTGATAATTCAGCAATTATTTTATTAGGGATTGCGCGCGTTGTGCGACTTGCGACAACCACAGAATGCTGGCCATTTTGTTCAGATATACGAGCGCCTTGACTTGCAATCGTCCATTTAGCAATAGGCGGAGATGAGAGCGGCTGATTGCTTGCGGAAAACGGCACGCCGACAAACAACGCTTGCGTGCCCTCATGAATATGCACCTCTGCAGTATCAGCCACCGTCATCCCGGCGACTTCAGCAGGGGCCACCTGTATCGTTGCCACGCGACATACAGTCGCGGCTGTGGTAAACGACCACACGCACGCGCCTGCATCATTTGACAAAACTGATCCGCACTTCAACGACTCACCGTTGCGCCCCCACGATCCAGACAATAATCCAATCTCATATACCGTTGATGGGGAAAAGAGCTGACCACTCGCTGGCCGTATCTGCAAAAGACGGCCATCTATTGTTATTTTTCTTCCTGGCACAGAAGGGTTCATCGCTATGAGAGAATCAACCACTGAAGTAGACGCAATTCCGCGATCAAATACTACTTGAATCAAGCTATTTGTGCATACTTGCGTTGCTTGATCCAGTGGGGCGATATCCACAATAGTCGGTGGGCCGCTGTCTTCACTCCCTTCATGTTCACACGCCTTAATACTGCCATACGAATATGACACCTCACACGCGCCTTCATTGCAGAGCAATCCATACTCAACAGAGGTTGCTGAAATAATTACATCTCCCATATCAGCTGTATCTATGTTCCCATCGCGATTGACATCTTCACGCGGACACCCAACGCCTCCAGAGCATAATGGACTCGTTTTCCCTTCTCCAAAACGGCGCGATATATCAATAACCAATTGCGCGCTCGTTTGATCAATAGAGATCACATGAGGAAGGGGAGATTGCATCTGCAAGCGCAACTCGGTATTCTCTGATGGTTTTTGTTCAACATCACCAATAACAAATTGAAGAACCTTGGTTACGCCTGATGTTGCGCTGGAAAGAGCAATCATACGGCTGACATCCGAGCCCCCAACCTGCTCAAACACTTTCAGATTCGCAACAGGAAAAGCAGAAGGGGAAACATACTTATCAAGCGTAACGGTGAGTGTTGCGCGGCATGTTGTTCCTGCGCGCGCGCCATCAGCAGTGATAGACACAATCCGTATTTGACGAGCAGGATCAGGGATATCAGAACACTCATCACCTGTACATCCTGATCCTTTAGTTGACAAAACAGCGTCAATCGGAGCAGTGGCGTCAATATCACCAATAAATGTCCTCATCATGGCTTCAGAATCTGTTAAGTCCGGAAACGCTTTCAATGCCTGAATCTGAAACCGCTGACTTGGAGGATGAGGATTGGGATTGGAAACCACATACTCAATGCCATGCACCATAACAAAATCAGCTCTGCGGGAGCTCGGATATGCCGGCTCACCTGAATCCTGCGCAAATACAGTAATTGTCGCATCCTCACGCGCGCCTACTTTAAGAGAATACTCGCTTTTATTAAATACAATACCAACAACAGGCGCAGGGCCACGCGTTACGGAAAATTGATATGAACACGCTTCAGCATTCAGCCCTTTTGCACGTGAACAATCAAGCACTGCTGTCGGCGCTGTGGTTGTTTTTAATGCAGATGTATTCAGCGCGACGTTATACGACGCGTTCAAATCAAAATCAATTGGAGATTCAGTTGCGCTCCCTTTGTTCGCAAGTCGGCGTATACGAATTTTTGACGGATCAATAAATTCGATAGCGCTGGACCCGTCAGGATTGCGGCTCAAATTCGCCGCGTCTCCTTGCTTGGTAAGTTGAATCGCATCAGGCGTCGCAGTTGATGAATCCACAGACGCGTTAAAACTTACAGTCACCATTTCATCTGAATGGCGATTCACTCCTTGCGGCCCTGCCTGCACCACATAAAATGGCGGTCCGCTTCTTAATAATACTTTTATAATAGAAAATCCTCGTTTCCCCTCGGCGCTTGCAATAACCTGCGTCTCTCCTAATGCCACAGGATCAACGCGCACATTCAAAGAATCTGCTGTCGCGCCAATCCGGGCAATGGAACTGTCTGATGATTCCCATACCGGCACAACAGTTATACCCTGCTCGCACACTTCGCCAATAGGAACAGCACTCACGTTCGTCCCCACCCCACCGATTTGCATAGTCACGCTTGAAGGAGACACATTAAGCCGTTTCAATGTATCTGTTTTAGGGATGAATTGAAGAGATGACTGACAATCCGTTACCGGACTGTTTGCGCAATCAAGCGCATTGCCCTGCGCATCTTGTACTTCTGAAGATGATTCAACAGCAACAGATCCGCTTCCAAGCGGCCATTGCTTATTTTCTGTTTGCGGAAAAAATAATACTTTTTTCCCGGATGCCGCTTGAGCGCTGGTATGAGAGAGTGCAGATCCTTCAAAATCAATCCGTGTATGAGATGCAACGCTTTCCACGTTCATGGGCCGATCAAATTCAAGCACAATAGAACAATTTGTCGGACTCGGGCCTGTGGGATGAACTTGCATCAATCGTGGATTTTTCGGTAAAGGTGGCGGGTTATTCGGATTGCTCGTACCAGGTCCTGTGCCGGGTCCACCAGGACCGGTGCCACGCGGAAACCCTGAAAGCACACGAAACCATGCAGGCGTTCCTTTATCATCCCCAACAAAAGGCGCAACATATCCTGTGTGTGTTCCAGATGGAATCGTAAATCCAATTTCCGTATCGCTGGCAGAAGAAAAATCAGCCCTATTTACTCGTATATCAGAAGCAAGCCCAATATGAGAAATACGGTTTAAATGAATCCCCTCTGTTACCACAGGAATATTCACCGGACCTTCAAACGGAGTAATACTGCAGAATCCGGGTCGAGGAGCGCCATTTTCAACAACCACTGGAATACGATTACTCACCTCACTCACACTGCCTAATGTGTTCACTCTGATTGTGTATTCTCCAATTGCAAGATCATCAGGAATATATATGGTAAGCGAATGATCATTCCATGTTTCAGATGTGCTTTTACATACATCAGGAGCATTCGTAATCGTTTTTACCACAGCCCCTTCTTTGATAAATTCCACAGCCCCGCGCATGGATCCAAAATTCCTTCCAACCAACCGCAACAATTCTTTTTTTCTTACAGGATTCGGGCTTGCGTCATGAAGATATGGGCTTAAAATATCAATCTGCTCTTTTGACACGGTTTTAAGATCTTCGCCCAACCCTATGGTAATTTTTCCGGTTGTGGCGGCAAGGGGAACTTTAATATTGATTTCCGTTTCACCCCACCGCTGGACACATGGCGTTGTCAATAGGTACGGCGGCGTCGCAATACTGCATGCGCTATCCGCGATTGTCGTGTTAAATGTTACTTCTCCCCGCGCTCCAAATCGGGCGCCGGAAATCGTAACTGTTTGACCATAACGCGCTGTTGCAGGAGAAAGAGCGGTTATTTCGGGCTGGCATTCATCTGTTGATTGCACGCCTGTTGAAAATCGCCACACAAAATCTTGAGCAGTATTTCCAATCGGATCGTCTTGTTTTCCGTTTAAAGGATTGCCGCATACATCTAAAATCCCTTCTCTTTTTTCCGCATCATTTTTTGTATATAACCGCATTTCGTACTCATGAATTCCTGTTGCCGGTTTTTGAAGTGGCGCAAGCGGCTGGATAGTAAATGATTGAAGATCGCTCCCGATACTAACGGACTTTAAAGGCACTGACACACCTGTCTCGGTATCAATCAGCACGATATACGATTGCTGTAATGTTGTGATATCCATCTCCTCGGTAAACACGGCCTGAATCGGCGGAGTCAAACAAATGTTCGTTGCTCCCGGTCGTGGCGATACGTCAAAAATACGCGGGCCCTCTGTATGATCAACTTGAGGCAACAAATCATCTGCTTCTTCTGCCGCTGATGTCGTGAATCGCCACTGACGCGAGGAAGACATCCTTAATCCTGCTAATGTTGTTGCGTCAACTGATGCGCGCGCATCAGTTGAGACCTTTGCTGTATATGATGTGTTTAAAAGAAAATCTTTTCGTTCAGCCCCTTCGGCAAGATAAAAACGAAACGCATTCTCATTTACAGAAAGCGCTCCTCCCGATACTGCTGTAAACGAAGTTTCCACACCTTCCTGAACCAAAGAAAATGCAGTTGCAAGCGATACTTCATCAACAGTCGAATTAAACACGCCTTGCACCGCTCTACATGCTTTCACATTCACTTCATTATCAGCAGGCGAATGAGATGTCAATTTGAATGTATTTCCCGGCGGAGCCAAAAAACAACCATCCCCAATACATGTGACTGGCGGACTGCCAGTATCAGAGCCGAGATCGTGTCCTGTGGCGCGACCAATCAGCCAAAAAATAAAATTAGCAATCACAGCCGCGCCTAAAATAATAGCCAACCCTATCACGCCATTGATCATGATTTTTTTCGCCTGGCTGATTTTGTCTTGATTCCCTCCAGATGTCATCCAAATAATGCCTGCATAGATAATCAGAATTAATGCGATCAATCCTAAAAATCCGAGAAAAATATTAATAACCCGCGCGATGGTTGCAGTCAATGATCCGCGCGCGAGCCCTGTTTGTTCAATCGCAGGCGTGCTAAAGTCCTCTGTCTGGGCAAAAACAGGAACAGTATGCAACGAAAAAAACGCCACAATCGTGGTAATCCCTATAGCAATGAATCTTGATGTAAACACTGTGTATTTATTTTGTTTCATGCACTCACTTTTTTTACCATATCCGAAACTCGCTGGCCTGTTGCGGTTCCATGTACTTTAGGCATTACAATTTTCATAATCTGCCCGACATTGTGTACTTCCTCACTCCCCAAATCCGCTATCGCCTCACGTACAATACTCTCCACTTCCTCATCAGACATTTGCACGGGCAGATAACGCCCCAGAATTACTTTTTCTTTTCCTTCTTTTTCAGCAAGTTCCGGACGGTTGCCTTTTTGAAATGCTTCTTGCGCGTCAGTGCGTTTTTTCACCTCGCGCAAAATAACAGAAACAACCTCGTCAGATGACAAGTCATGACCCAGTGCGATGCGCTCATTTTTCAACGCCGCAATCATCATGCGCAATGTATCCACTGTCAGCTGATCTCGTGCTTTCATTGCTTGCGTTACATCGTTCTGTATTTTTTCAAATACCATAGAGAACAAAATTTCACATTATAATAGAGGCAGTGATACTGCCTCTATTATACATGCTCTTATCAAAAAAGTCATCAATTACCTTCGTCCCCTGCCGCGCTTTGAACTTCGTGAACGCTCAAGATACTCATCAAGTTTGCCAACTCGATCAAGCCAATCCAAGCGCGCCGCTGTGCGGGCGCGATGGACAGCGCTTTTTTTCTTGGCATTCCTATTTTGAGGTCGTGAAAAATACTGACTGCTTTTTATTGGACGAATCACAGAACTCATAGCCATTTTACTGAATCGTCTCAATAAATGATCCAATGACTCGTTATCTTTCTTTTTAACCTCAATCATAGAATGCACCTCCTTTCTTATAA
>Ga0075949_109_pt1 | contig 56441 bp, 53 predicted proteins | sample RifGroA2_FD_68013 | JGI IMG/M metagenome (GOLD analysis project Ga0075949, IMG submission 68013) | Parcubacteria bacterium GW2011_GWA2_43_13
TAACCCCGCACACCTTGCGCCACTCGTTTGCAACGGACTTGTTAAGAAACGGCGCGGATATCAGAAGCGTGCAAGCAATGCTTGGCCACTCATCCATCACCACCACCCAAATCTACACCCACGTCACGGATGAGGGCTTGAAACAAGTACACAAATCTTTTCATTCTCGAAGAAAGCAATAAGCCGTACTTACTGACATTGCTCCACAAACTCTATAAAATACTTGGTAAATTTTCTAAAAATATCCGGCGCTTTTACAAGATAGTCATAAACCTTTGTATAGTCCATATCCATATATACATGAGCAAGACGGTTGCGAAATCCGACCATATCACTATTTTGTTCGGCAAAATCTTGAGGCATGATGCTTTTTTCTCCCAATAACAGCAACACTTCTTTGTATTCTTTTGCAGAGCATTGGAACACTTCACTTAGTAGATGGTTGCCTACATCCACAATCACTTCAATTCCCCTCAGCATGTACAATTCGCTCGCCGCTTGGATTGTGTGATCATTGAGAAAATCTTCCAGCGACATTTGCCGATAGCGTTCAAGTGCATCTATAATTTCTGCCAATTTCTGCAATCGTGCATGAATAGTTTCTTTATTAATCGGTGACATAGATAAAATGTTGCATCAGTGTTAATGCTGAACTGATAGCGCTGTTATATTTCCAAATGTATCATGTTTAAGATGATTTTGCATCATACGGTACTGCACGGTACGTAGATATTTTGTATCTTCATATTCCCGTAAAATAGCTTGCTGATAGTGCATTTTTAATAAATTATTACGAACCACAATGGGTATGCCAAGTAATATTGCTTGTTGTTTAAGTAGTGGACTATCACATGTTGCGATATTCACTACATCTATCCTATCCTTGCCAATAGCACTACTCACCTCGCCCATTAAACCAATTTCTCTCTTAAAATACGCATCGCGTGGTACGACCTCATCAAATACAATAGCAATATCTATATCTGATAACGGGCCAGGGTTACCAGAGACATGCGAACCGAATAAATACGCCAAAACAACCTCTGGATGCGAGGCAAACACGGTTTTTAACGTTGCTAACAACTCTTCATTCATATCTTTATTGCGTCAATAATGATTGTATTATAGCATACTAAAAGATAAGAATCCAAACGACCTAACACTTCCAAACCTACGAGAGTGGCTGTCGCCGAATGTGATTCCGCAATGACCGCGCAAATAACAATTTTTAGATAACCTCACGCTGATTTTTTAGGAAAATTTAGCAAAGAATGACAAAAACACGCCCATTTAGGGTGCTGTTTTGTTATAAAATTTACTAAAGCAGATTCCATCATTTTTCCCACTAAATTTTACAATTTGGCTAATATTAGCAAATATATGTCTATTTATACTTGACAATATCAATTTTACATGATAGAATGACGGGTCAAAATCAAATACAGAAACTTATTCAGACATAACGGGAACTATAAAGAAAATATAGCGTTGACAAATATAGTTAAGTATGTTATAGTATACCTGCACAATCAAACAAAATCTTGAAGGAGAGAGCAAGATGACGATTCTTTACACCAAGGTGTTAAGAAGTACTGCTATCCCCCAAAAGATTGCCCTACTTCTTAGCACCTTATTTGCATCCCCATAGCGCACCACGAATATGCCCACCCGAAGAACGGATTCGTAGATTCGGATGTATTCGCAGATTAGGATTGCCCCCGTAGCGAGAAACATGGAGAGGAGAGAGGAGAACACTTACCACCTCATGGGATGGTTCACCCCTACCCGCGGGATGGCAAGGAAAAGCAAGCTCTTTGAGCACAGGCAAACCATATTTATTGGCCTACAAACTCAAAGTTAGCGCTCAACATTGATCTTCTCCATATTCCTCGCTGCGATCCGAGCTTTATGCAAAGAATCGCAGCGATCACAACATTATATGTGCAAAAAGTTTTGAGCAGATAGCCCCGTCCCTCACTTGGCAACAAGTGCGGGATAGAGGAGAGAGTATCACTCAAGATTTTATGCCTAACACTGTCACACTCTCATGAAAGTGAGGGTTGAGGATACGGAGTTATACCACTATCCATCCGCCAGCCGGCGGACGGAACGGCCAACAACTGTACTCCTCCGGTGTGGGTCTGACAGGACCCATGCTGACGTGCGAACTTCCGAACCGAGTTTACTCGGTGAGGAAGGCAGGCGGAGATGAGATGCTTGCATCTCCACCTACCTTCCTTGTAAGAGGAATGATCTTTGCAACCAATCCACGGCTCGCCATGCGTTTTTTATAAAGCTCGTGGCGAGTCGTGGAATTTCTCCACGGCACAACTCCGGAAGGAGTAACGACAAGATGGCCATAAAGGTTGTCTTGGCCGGACCTCCTCGGTCCGGAAAGTCCTGCTTAAGGGAAGGTCTTAAGCAGGCGATACGACGGATTCCGGGCGCGCCGTATCCCTATGTGATCACGGCTTGCCCGGACGGCGAGGGTTCATGGTTCCAGGAAACTGTGAACCAAAACCCGGAGCTCGCGGCGGCGTGTAAGGTGGCTTACAAAGCCAAATTCACGCCGGAATTCGTGAAGCGGATCGCAACTTCGGTCGCGAACTGCCCGCTCGAGCTCACGCTCGTCGACATCGGAGGTATCACCTCCGTTGAAAACGAAGCGATTTGCTCGAGCGCCACTCACATGGTGATCCTCGCGGGTGATACCGCGAAGTTCGCCGAGTGGCGCGAATTCGCCAAGAAGGTAGGACTCGTGGTGGTAGCGGAAATCTTTTCCGACTACCACGGCACCCAAGATGTTGTTCCTCAATTGGGCGAGGACAACATCTGGCGGGGATCTGTTCACCACCTCGAGCGGGGTGAACAAGTCGCCGAGCGCCCGACTGTTCAGGCGCTTGCCCAAATTCTTGTTGAATTGGCAACTCTACAAGAATAATCCTCTGCCCTGCGATTGAATGCGTTACCACATCCAATCGCAGTAGTCATCAACACTACCCGCTAAGGCGGGGCCTTTCCCAAGTAGCCATGCTTGGGTGGTAATAAAGGTTTCTCCAATGAGAGGAGAACAACATGGCTTACTATAAGGTCGAGATAATCGAAAGAGGCGAAGCGACAACACTCCGGCTCGCATTCGGCGAGCCCGCACAGAACGACGTGATCGTCCGCGATGCCGTCGCGGCGGTCCAAGCCCTCAACCTCGAGGGGGGCAAGGTCATCCGGCTGAACGGGCCTGCGTCTTTGCCGGTGGCGATCGCCATCGGACATGTCGTCGCGCACCTGTACGGTGCCGTGGCGGCTTTCGACCCGAAACTCGGGAAGTATGTCGTGGCGGTGAGCCACGACCCCGAATTCGAAATCGGACAACTCATCGACTAGGAGAGTTGCCCATATCCACACGTTTTGCCACCGTTTTAACGAAAATGGTGGGGATAGCCTGCTGGCTTTCGCATGAGGCGCTTTGCAACTATACATCATCAACGCGCGCCTCTTGGTGGAAGGATATTCGTTCGCGCGAATAACACCTCCGCCTTCTCTCCAGCTTGCAAGTTGAAGCAGAGGGCAAAAAAACTGTTGACAATTAACTTTTAACTGTTAACACGTTCTCACTTCAATAATAACTGATCGATCAATACTGCCTTAGAGGATCGCTTCCTCTCCCAAGCATAGGCAACAGAATGGGTAGAACGACACACCCTTTTATCCCCTCTCAAGAGGGGAACTAAAATATCCTTCCTTGAGGAGGGATAAAGGAAGGTATTATACCTTCTAATCATTCTGCTGTCTGTAATACAGTAAAAATAGATAATCCAAACAATAAGATGCTGAATAGCGTGCAGAGTGTGAGGTTTAAGAGCCCTCTTGCCCCACATTCTGCAGTTCTGTTCATCATCAAAAAAGAGGGCATTATATATATGGTTTAAAACATCTTTATCACTAACTCCAAAAGAGGGCTCGCGATTTTTCATCGCACCCTCTTTTCGCTGTTTGCACGCTTCAAGCAAGCAGTCGTCCACTCTCTTACTAATAAGAGAGAAAAAGAACTTGTTGATAGGCATGGAGATTTCAGAATGAAATCTATCTCACACGATAGATACTCTCTCCTCCATTCTGTTCTCCGTGCCTACCAAGATGTTCTTTGATATTACCTCACCCCAACCCTCTCCTTTCAAGGAGAGGGGGGAAGTATGACAACCGCAAGAAAGGCGGTGATGATATGTTCGATTTCCAACTACACTCAACTGCTTCGGACGGGACATTGCGCCCGAAAGAAGTGGTTGCGCTCTGTGCGCGCAATGGCCTCAAAACCATTGCAATCACCGATCACGACACTGTTGCCGGCGTTGAAGAAGCGCTGACAGCGGGATCGAAATTCGGTGTACGCGTCATTCCAGGGTGCGAACTTTCGGTGGAACACAATGGCCAGGAGTTCGATATCCTGTGCTATCACATTGACCACCGGAACCTCGCGCTGGTTGAGCGTATGGCGTTTTACCGCCAAGTGCGCATTGAACGCGCCCACGCGGTAATCGCAAAACTCCAGAAGCAAGGGTTTGCGATCTCGTTTGAGGAGGTCGCAAAGATTGCGGACGGCAGTATCGGCAGACCGCATATTGCCAAAGCAATCTTCCTCCACGCCAACAACGTGGAACGGCTTGCACAAATCGGGATCAAAAATCCGTTTGAGTTTGTCGGCGCGTTTATGACATCAGGAAAAGATGCCTATGTAGAGCGGGAGAAATTCCGTTTTGTAGAGGCGATCTCCCTGGTGCATAACGCCGGCGGTGTTGGCGTGTTGGCCCACCCGGGCTGGACATTCCGCAACGAATTCGAACAGCGTCTGCCGGCATTTCTTAGCGAGCTAAAATCGCTGGGACTGGATGGCGTGGAAACGTTCTATCGTACACACGAAGAACGCCACACGCGATTTGTCCATTCCTTGGCGGTTGAGCTTGATTTGAAAGAAACCGCAGGATCCGACTTCCACAATCCCGATGATCCGATCTTCCATATGGTGGGAGCGTGGGAATCGTTTGGGATTGAAACCAACTTTGAGTGGATTACTCAACGATAAATCCGCTCGCGGGGAGAGATGTTTACGTTTCTCCTCCCCTGCTTTGAGCATATTTTGACCACATGTTGTAGAGACGGGGTTAACCCCGTCTCTACATGGATGGATATACAAAAAATACTTTCAAACAAGGGCGCGATCTTTGAAATACCACCCCTTATTCCCTCCTTCAAAAGGATGGGACACTCTGATGACGATGATAGTCGCGAGTGCGGCTGATGGTTATATATCATCATCTGCGCTCGCGGCTATCATCCGATAGCTGAGAATTCTCAACAACATCTCTGGAAGGAGATTTTCATGACACGGTTAGTGTTTGGATCCGGCCGGTTCGCCGATGTTGTGGCGAACAACCGGAATGATATCATCGTCGGCCCATACGATATGCCGACGAAGTTGGTGGACGTCCGCAAGGATGTCTTGCTGTGCCTCCCGCAGGAGGTTGGCACGTGGGGCAACTACCCCACGCACCAGGAGAGCTGGCTTGCTCTCCCGTTCGTCGTGACCTGCCACAGTAGCCACACGGACGAGGCGGGACTAGATGTCCGCCGCTCAGCGTGGGACGCAATCCCCGTCGCGCAGTGGCCGGCACTCATCGCGAAAGCGGCTGAGTTTGCCGAAGAGTTCCGCAGCCGTCTAACCGACGCCGGTCTGACGCCCCGCAAGGCGTTCAAGTCGGCAACCCGCGCACTGCAAGACTGCTTGCTGTATGCCGTGGAGCGCAAGTTCCCGGCACAGCAGGACGTGTTCTTGCAGGACTCCGTGATCGCCCCGCTCGTTGCGGAAGCGAATCGCGGCCGGGCAGGTGAACTCGATCTCGCTGCCGGTCTCGTGCTTGCCGATACGATCGATGCCCTCGTGGCAAAGATCGCCGGTGAATTCGGTGGGCTCGACGCATGCCGCAAGGCGCTCGGCGAACTCATGACCGACTCGCGTGTTGGGCGGGTGATCCTCCTCCCGGAGGGCATTTCGCTTGATCGCGGGGCCGAGCTCGTTGTGGGCGACATCGTGATCGGTGTTCCCGACACGCACGACATGGACATCGTCTCTGTCGTGAATGGTCAGGAAGCGCCAGTGCTCATCCAACTGAAAGACGAGCTGTCGGGTCAACGGCTCGACATCATGGCGGTCGCCTCGACGCTCGGCGCGAACGAGCAGCTTTCGGGCGGACATCCGGCCTTTCAGTCGGTGGCAGAAATGCTGCTGGCGAATGGTACGGCCCGCACCCCCGAGGGCAGCGCGCTTGTCGCGCGGCTCGCAGGCGAAGTCGACCCCGTCGCTCTTGCTCAGAAATACCGGACGGTTGCAAAGGAGTTCTACTCCGATGCTTCCGACCGGAAGAGCTGGGCGGCTCGGCGGGCTGGAAACTTGCCGCAGGTCAAGAAAGCGATCCCGCTCTACCGGATCGCTTGTGACCTACTCCCGCGCGCCGCCTACATGGAACGCGCCGGGAAATTCACCGGCGGATTGGATATCGCCATCCTTGCCGAGTCAGCCGGACTCGGCAAGGTGTACGCCGCGATCCGACAAATCATGGATCGCCAGGATGCAACTCAAGACGAGCTTGAGCATATTGCATCGGCGATCGAAACCGTTCTTTCCTAGAACTTTTGCTGAGCACAATGCGACCTCGCATGCGCAACGTGCTCTCCTTTCTTCTCCACTGATTGCTCACGCAATAAATGGAGAATCGAAGGAATAACCCGTCACACTCTGCCATGGCAAAATGGTCAGAGTTCTCAACGAAAGGCAAAAAGATGGGCGCGCTCCTAATAGAAGCGTTGCGCAAATACTTCGTGACGCGACGTACCCGGCGATTCGTCGCCGATGCATACGCGGGGAAGCTGGGACCAGGACGACTTGTCGTCCTGGTAACCGTGGCGGGATACCGCCTCGCAAGGGTAACGATAAACCCCCACCGCCACCACCCCGTCAATGAAAAGCACGTCGTCTACCACGACGATGTGCTGTCGCCATATGATCTCGACATGCTTACAAAACAATATATCGAGGTTACAATGGCAGGAACGACTGAGGAGGAGCGTGAAGAGCTCCTTGGTCGCTTCCTAAAAGAAAAACGGGTGTGGATTCACCGAGGGGCGAGAGAGAGCGTTTTTTCGCTCTTCTCAGAAGAAACCCGAGAGGCGACCATGCCCCCAGGGACAAAAATCAACTGGGGATACTGGGATTCCCCTGACGATTTCTTCGACGTTTATGGCATTGTCATAAATGGCAATACCCTGGCGATCCGGGCGTTTACGATGCACGGAGAACTGTGCTGGTGGGGGAAAACGACCGACTGGTCGTTTAATCCCAAAAACGTCCTCTACGGGGAGGGGAGAACCCCGTTGACAACAGAGGAGAAAGATTTATTGAGAAAGCTTTTGCCTTAACACCGCCGTGCACGTTGCGACCTCGCATGCGCAACGTGCTCTCCTTTCTTCTCCACTGATTGCTCACGCAATAAATGGAGAATCGAAGGAATAGATACGGACACCCACCCGTCACACTCTGCCATGGCAAAATGGTCAGAGTTCTCAACGAAAGGCAAAAAGATGGACGCTGAACGCGGACATCTATTTCTCTTGCGGCTTTTGAAGGATAATGATATCCCCATGGACGGGGATGATCTGGAAAAAGCCATTGAGATTGCGTCGCGAAAGTTGCCTTCTGGCGCTTTTGATGAGGCGCAACGCCACTACATAACGCGACATGGGAACTACGTCTCTCTTGGCTATCTTACATACGCCAAAGGAGTACGGTGGCTTGCCATGTTGCGTCGTGAGTCTGGTCAAGCCGCGTTTGACGCGGCATGCGACGCTTTGCGTCGCACCTGACACCTCCCCCCACCTTCCTCAAGGGTGGAAGAAAGGAAATATCGATGAACGAGCTGTTGCGTCAGGCACTGGGGATTGTCCCCAAGGTTTCGCGAATTTCTGCCGAAGTCCTCGTCAGTCACATTGACCGTGACGACGAAGTGAGAGCCGCGTGGCTTGCGCTGGTCAGCGGACGGCCGGCGTTCTTCCTCGGATCTCCCGGGGTTGATAAAACCGGAACAGTTCAGGCGATCGCATCGCGAATCGCCGGAGCCGTGTTCTACGACGAGCTGATGCCGACTGTTGTGTCGGTGGAACAACTTTTAGTGGAGAGCACCTCCATTGAAGAAGTTCCACTCCCCAACGGTGGCAAGGCGATCCAAACCCGCGACCGCCTTGGCAAAGCGGCAAACGCGCATCTCGTCTTCGCGGATGAGATTTGGAAGTCCGAGCCCCGCGTGCTCAATATTTTGTTGGATCTCGCGCGCGGTGGCGAAGTTCGGCATGAGGGAAGGGTTGTCAAAACCCCGCTCCTCGCGTTCCTCGCCGCGAGCAACGAGCTGCCTGATCCCGAGGGCAACCTCGGCGCGCTCTGGTCTCGCATGACGATTCGGCTGGTAACACAGCCACTGAATCGAGCGGGAAAATTCCACAGAACATCGTCAACATCGTCCTGGACATCTACCAGGAATTGGCTGACGAATCGTCCGCGGACTTCGCATGGCTGTGGTCGGACGACCGCCGATTCGGCCGGGTATTCGACATTCTGCAGGCACACGCCTTGCTGGAAGGTCGGACTCGGGTCGAAAAAACCGATCTGGCGGTGATGGAATGGCTGTGCTGGGACACGCCGGATCAAATCCCGACTGTCCGGGCAAAAATCCTTCCCTACTGCCGAACGCCGCTCATGGACGCGCAGGAAGCGATGGACGCACTCCTCGCTCCCGGCGGCACCGTGGAGTTGGTTCGTGTTGGAGATCGCGGCAAGGGCGTGCAAGCCATTCAACAATGTGAAGCCGCCCTAACGGAGATGAAAAATCTCCAAAACTCCGCCACAGACACGGCGATGTCTGCAAAAATCGGTGAGCTGATCCAACAGCTCGAATCGGTTAAGCAGGATGTTGTCGCCGTTGTCACCGGGACACGGAGGTTGTAATGGCAAAAAACATTCGCCCACTCTCGCGACAGGAACTACTGTCGCCTGCGGTGACGGATGTGGATGCCTTTACGGCACTCCGATACATCCGTCACCGCGAAACGGTGCCGGCATTACCAGAACTTGAGGACAAGGGAAACCCCCAACTCCCCGGATTTGAGTCCGCTCTGCTTGATCTGTACCACGCGCTCTGGTCTCCGGAGCCGCAGGTGAAGGATCAAGTACCGCCGGACAGGCAATACTGGCAGACGCTTCTTGGTCAGGCAATGGCAACATCTGCCTACCAAGAAACACACGGCTACACCTCCTTGAAGGAGTTTGAGTCCGTCATCGGCACCATCAGCATGGCAGAAACCGTGCTTACATTGGTGCCAGAAAAGGACAAAAAACAACTTCAAAAAACCACAGCCGCACAACAAGAAGCCAACCAAATGCAAGAGCAATCGGACCAGGCGCAAGCCAATGCCGATACTCTCCAGCAGCTGACTGATACCGCGCAAGACGCTGCTGCCTCGGGCAACCACCCGGGCATGTCAGCCCAAGAGGCACAAGCCCGCGCCAACCAACTTAGCCAGCAAGCGACACAGGCGAAAGCCGATGCCCAAGCTGCGCAAGAGTTGGCGCAAGAATCCGCGTTACAAGCAGAGATCGCCGCCGAGGAGTTGCTTGGAAAACCCGGAAGCGAGCAAGCGGAGCAAAAACTCCGTGAGCTCACCGGCATTGGCATCCAAGCACTCAAGAAAACCCAAGCCAAGGTGGAGGAGTTATCCGAAACCATAGAGGCATGGGGACTTGAGCCGGCGGAACTTTCGCAACAGCCCATTCCGGAAGCGCTCGCTCTGCTTGAGCGAATGCGAAAGAATGAGCACATGCGAAAATTCGCAGCTTTGCTCGGCCGCGTCCGCAGAATCGCGACAAAAAAGGCAAAAAACAAAATCGCCGGCGAGGGCGCGCGTATGACGAGAACAGAAACCGGGCGCGATATCAAACGCGCGCAACGGTCTGAACTTGTGGCGCTCACCTCGTCGCACCTGCGCTACCCAGCGCTCACGCGCTGGGCGCATGGCGAGCTTCGGCTCGTTAGCCAACAAACCAAGCAAAAATTAGGCCATGGTCCGGTGATCGTCTGCGAAGACGGATCCGGTTCCATGGACGGAGCAAAGCAACAATGGGCCAAGGCAGTCACGCTGTCTTTGGCAACATATGCCAAGCTCCAAAAACGCACCTTTGCCTGGATTCTGTTTGACGCCAGAGTGCAAAAACAGAAAACATTCCAGGGTGGGAGCGTTTCTCCCAAGAATATGCTGGATATTGTTGAGGCACAGGCTGGTGGAGGAACGGATTTTGAGAAACCACTGCGCGCCGCCATGGAGTTGGTAAAGACGCAAGGCCTTAAAAAAGCCGATATCGTGTTTATCACCGATGGCGAATGCGCGGTTTCCGCCTCGTTCCTCAAAGAATTTCTGGCTGTCAAAGCAGGGTTGGATGTCAACATCATCACTGTTCTGTGTGATGTTGCGTCCGCGACCGCAGAGACGGTCAAGAAGTTCTCAACCACGGTCGAAAAGGCCTCCGGCTTCACGGCAGAAGAAGCCGAAAACAAAATCATCAAATATCTATGAGACGCTCCAACGGAGTCGTCTCTACAACATCCTGCCACGAGGGGAGTTATTACACGACTCCCCTCTCTCCCCGAGCCAACTGTTGTTTAATAGGAGTTGGTTCGGTCAAGGGATTCACCTGTCGTTGCTTTACCAACCTACGGTGGCGAAGCAATCTCTTTCAACCCACTTTCTCCTGAAAGGAAATTATCGTGGCAGAAGAAAATATCGCCCTCGTCACACCCCAAAAGGGAAAAAAATGGGATGAGAACCACGAGTGTATCGCCGACCATACAGTCGGTAAAAAAATGCACATCGTGTTCTTGCCGCGAGAAGCACAGCCGGACCAACAGGTCAGGGTGCGGCTTCAAGAAATTCGGCCTGATGGCCGCGGCAACATGATGTACCGCGGCTTGCCCGCGCCGGTGGAATACATCGAACGCTGGCGCGATAACGGCGACGGCACTGCCTCGCGCGTCACCATCTCCCGCGACTGGCTAATGGAAGAACGCGAGGAAGGGGTTATTGAACCCCGCCCGCTTGAAAAGCGGGAAGGCGAGCCCCTAACCCCAGAAATTACATACTCAGTGGTGTGGGGGGGGAACTCGCTGGAGGACTCTGTGATTGTTGAGACCTCCTCCCGCTGCTATCCGCAACAGATTGAAGTGGTCAAAGACAATACGATCGTCTGGACCACAGAATCCTACCGCAAGGAGGAGATGGGCAAAAAAACGTTCCATCTCACCCGTCTCTCCTTAATAGCGAGTACGTTGCGTTCCAGTCGTCTTGCGGTACTGTACACGCCGGACATGGCGGTGAGTGTACGTGTGGGCTACGAAAAAGACAGTGTGCAAAGAGAGCACACTCACGACACTACTTGGGCTGAAATGCCTGCGTGGTGGCAAGCAGAGCACGAGGCGCAATATCCTCTATGCCTCTGTGGCCGCTACCGCATTGAAACGCAAGCCGACGGCTACCCCAAGTGCGAAAAATGTCGCGCCGAGGAAACCTGTGTCCGGTGTTCCAAAAAACCGGTAAAGGTTAAGAACTTCTCCGGCCGACTGATCTGCACTGTGTGTGAGCCGTACGAGGAGCGCGAGGCCATGATTGAGCGGTCATTCCCTGTTTCCAAACGGGAAGAAATCGCCAATATAGCAAAAAAACTCCTCGCCGGCGAAGCATTGCCGCGTGAAACAGGTGAAGTGATCTTGGCGGCAACACTGGATCACATCACCGACGAATCGCGACGCAACTCCATCCTGCGCATACAAAAAGAGTACCCTTGGTACTACTTCTGCGAGGATGGAGTGTACGGCTCGCGGTTCCCGAGGGAAACGTTAGAACTGCTCACCTACCTTCCCCTTTCAAGTGGAAACGCTCTTGTTGAAATGGTTGCCTGGACCATTGAATGCGACAAGGGTTCCATGCGCGTTGAAGACAGTTTCTTCGCGCAAAACTTCTACCAGCAGACCCAGATAGCAGGAAAAACAGAAACCCCGACTTTTTCAGAGGCAGGCCTGAATAAGGCCATCGTCGCCGAAAAAATTCGGGGGAACGAAAGGGATCGTAAAGATTCAGTGCGTCGTTATGCTAAGCTTGCGCAAGCACTTGGCGAACACGACAAACGGATCGAAACGATCCGTGAACGACTCAACGCGGATGCGCAGAATTATTCAAGGGCTCTGCAAGAAATTGCAACCATTGAACAGTTCCTGTATAGCATCCAAACGGGCGAAATCTGGCCGGCGGTCCGTATCAGCCGGCACACAGGCCGCCATTCCAGCCTAACGGTGTGGGCCATTACTGATGATGGATCTCTTCTTGAAGAGTCCAGCAACAGTGATAAAAACACCGCCGCTTTCGGGGACATCCCAACCTCCACCCTGATCGTGGGCTGGGGGTATGGCTCTCAAGAGAGCCGTTGTAGCGAGAGCTGGCGCATTGAGCGCCGGCCGGGCGAAAAAGAAAATCGCTGGGAGACCAAACCCGGCGACTACCGCCCGGTAACGGCGAAACAAGTAGAAACACTAAACCGCCTTCGGGGAGAACATACAAAGTACTTCTCGGCAGGCGAAGAACTCGGTTGGGATACACGAACTTGGAAACAAGTTACTGTAACAACCGAGGCGTCCCAGTACCTCGTCGGTCAGGAAGCTACAGACCACGAAGAGATGTTGGCACGAATGCCACTAGATATCTCGGAGTGGTTTGTTGAGTCATCGGAATCCGAGTGGGAGCGTGTGTACACAGTACACCACCGCCCATGCGGATCTTCTCGCCCCAAAGGCGATGACGAACTGCGGTGGATTGAGGCGGCAGTGAAAGCTGAAGAAGGGAAAACCCCTTCACGAGCTGTTGCCGAAATCGCCCGCGACCTTGCCGAGGTCGCACGACTAACCAAAGGAGCCAAGGGTGGTCATGGAACCATCCGCCTCGAAAAGCGACACGGTCGCTACCCTTGGCAGAAACGTCGCGAAAACCTCCTCAATATGCTCCACGGTATTGAGGAATACGAGGTAATTGACCGCATCATGGAGCTTCGGATTGGAAGCGACCTTGATGCAGTCATCGTTGGAGCAATGGCCTGGCTCGATTCTCGCCGTCTTTCCGTCGTGAGTCCCACGCGGAAAACGGCTGATCCAGCCACCGAGGCCACAGTCGCGAATGAACCCGCCGAGGGAGTAACCGACAAACCGTCTGAAAAGGCGGGTGTCGTGTTCACCTACCTCGGCAAAATCGGCGGACATCTCCGCTTCCGGTGTGGCTGTGCCTTCACGGATGCCCTGACAAAAACCGAGGCCCAAAACCTCGGGGACAAAGGATCCGTGGAAATCACCTGCCCGGGTTGCGGAAAAAACGGCATCGTAAAGAAAGGCGATGCCTAATGTTCTTTCCCCCCTCTGCCCACGTGCTTGGCAGAGAAGGGTTTAACCCAAAGCACAAGAGAGGAATGGTTGGCTTGAGAATAGCAACCATTCCCCCTCTCCTGAAACGCAGAGTATGGTGTTCTGTATTTCAGCCGGAGGGATTCATGAAAAAATTATTGTGGCTGTCACGCCACAATCCGCTTCCAAAACAAATCGCCGAGCTTCAACGGATCTTTGGAGAGGTTGATGTCCGTCAGGATGTCAATGAGTTCTCCAACGCCGAAGAAATTTACCGGCGATACCGCAGCGGTGGGTACGACGACATCGTTGTCGTCGCACCCTTGTCCGTCATCGCGCGGTTAATTGACCTTGGCATCAAGCCTCTCTGGGCACAGATGGACCAAGTCAGTGATCGCAAAAATGCGGATGTGGTTGCAAAAAACCGATTCTATAGGTTCCACCACTTCCGCCGCATCAAAGCCGTGGTCATGGAGTTTGAGGAGCTTACCTGAATGATGAACAAGATTGAAACGCTTCTCAAAAACTTTTCAGAGTTCTGGCTTCACTTCTTTCCGGAAGCCGGAACGCTCGACCGCCAGCAGGTGCTGACGGAACTGGACGACGCGGACTTTGGACGGGATAGTACCCGTCCGGATTGCCAACTCGTTAGTTATCAAAACTGTGTCGCCACTGTGTACGGCGCCTATGAACAGGCGCGTTTCCAAGTGGCGGCCATGGGGCACATATTAAGATCCGTCCGGCAGTTCCCTGCCGGTGGGACACTGGTGTCCCTCGGTTCAGGACCTGGCTCGTACGAGCTCTGGCTGTTGCTCAACAGCCAGCTCGGGAAAGTGATCCTTGTTGATCACAGTTCCGAGATGCTGGCGCGGGCCACGAGCATCGCCAAGGAAATCGGCGTGGCGGATCGGTTGCAGACCATCTGCACCGACGCCACGCAAAACAGCATTCCGCCACATACGGCGGATGTCATTTTCTCCATCAACGCTCTCCACTGGTCATCCGGCTGGCGAGCGTGGTTGCGAGAAGCGGCGCGGGTTGGTAAACCCGACGCCGAGGTATTCATAAGCTGCTCGTTGCTCCATCCGCGTAGCAACATCACGCCCGATCAATTCGGGCAAGCAACGCGTGAGTACTTCAATATATCAAAATTCGATATGGTGGTTCCGCCGCGGCAGATGCCGGACGGACAAACCGCTGTATCGAGCCGCTTCTTCTTTGCGGGAACAAAGAAGCGATAATGCACCTTCCCGCACGGCGTCGCTGTTTACAAACGACGACAGCGACGCCTCTTCTCCCCCGCACCTATTATTGAAAAAAATCAATAATAGGTGCGGAGTCAGAGGGCTGGTGAGTGGTGTTTGATTCAAAGAGGAGATGATCTCTTTATCCGCAAGGATCAAAATCTCTCTCCTCAGAGCTCGTCTCCTTGGCGACTCGGATTGCCACTCCCCAGCCCTTTGATTTTTTTCCCATCACACTACTTCCGCAAAATCCTTACAAATTCTTCCGGCGATACCCCGATATCACGCAATATGGCATGAAGCGTCCCGCGCGGAATATCTTTACCCTGATGCCGAGACACTACAGTGCGTCTGCCATCCGCGTGCGCAAACACCAAATGCGCGCTACCGCTTTCCGCGTGTTCAAAAAACCCGAGCTGTTTTAACACTCGGATAAGCTCTCTGTCTTTTATCATCGGCAGTTTAGGCATACACGCGGCGAGAGGATTTCTTTTTCAAAGAAGTTCGCGGAGTAAACGAAACTGTTGCAACAAACTCAAACCCATTATCCTGTGGCACATCCAAACCATCCACAATTAAACTGCGAATATACACATCAATAGCATCTTGAATATTTTTTCGCGCTTGGTTGATGGACTCACCCCATGTATGACACCCGGGCAATGCCGGCACATAGGCATGAAAGGTGTTGCGTTCATCTGGTTCAATAATAATTCTGTATGTATATGATTGCATAACATTTTTACAATACCACACCTCACCCTCAAACACAACATTCTGCGCACGACTCCTCTGTTCTTAAAACTCCCTATCCGCTTATATACAGGCGGATGCGAGGTCAGATCAATTTCTTTATAAACAAAAAAAACATCTGACGGGTGGCCAGAGGGAATTGAACCCTCGCTAGCGAGACCACAACCCGCTGTTCTACCATTAAACTATGGCCACCCGTCAGATGTCTTTACTGTCCCCGCTAGGGATCGAACCTAGATCAGCAGCTTAGAAGGCTGCAGTTCTATCCATTGAACTACAGGGACACTCACCTTTACTATCATACCTCATTGCAACGGAAAAATCATATCGTTTCGCGCACCAAACGTCAACTCCGCAAATAGTAGAGACGCATGGCCCATGTGTCTCTACAAAAAAAAAATTACACCATATGCGAAAGACGCCCCAACGGGGCGTCTCTACATATCATGCATTTCATTACTCCTTCATCAGCTCATTCAATGCTTGACGGGTTTTACCAGAAACACTGCCCCACTCTTCGCTCCATTCGTTTGCTAATCCAAACCTCAACTGAAACTCTCGAACTGCTTGCTGGGTCATATCGCCGTACACACCAGTTACTAACCCCTGCGGATACACGCTTGAGCCGAACTTCTTCAAAAAACCCTGCACCGCTTTCACTTGCTCACCGCGAGAACCAACGCCCATATCTTCAGTTACAACATCAGCTCGCTCAACCACGCCTTTTACCGATCCCTTTACAGCAACAGTTTTTGCGGCTTTCAGCGTGGCACTCACAACAGAATACGTTGTCCCCTCTTGCATGATTTTCGCGTCAATCGCGTCATTCTTTTTCAGTGCGGTCAAAGATACTTTAATGCCATTGCGTACAACTTTCAATTTAGGATCAATCTTCAGTACAATGGTCTTTTTCACAATAACTTTTAATGACGCAGTTGTTACTTGAACCTGTAATGTGGCATTCGCCAACCGAACATCAGTGACAACGCCCTTTATCGTTGCTTGCACTTTTGTGGATAGTGCCTTTGCTTTCACTTTACCAAGTAACCCCTTCCCCTTAACTGCTATTTTTGACTGGACAATATTTGCTGATTCATTGCCTGCTTTATCCACTGCCCGCACTGTGTAAAAATACGTCGCGCCACGCGGCACTCCGCTATCAGTATATGCTTTTCCTGACACCTCATTTGCAACAACATCGCCAATAACTCCCGATTTTTTGGAACGATACAATTTAATGTATTTAAGATCTTTATCTTTGGGATTTTCCCAGGCAAGCGCAATCCCCGCTGTAGTAACACGAACTTTCACTTTTTGCGGATCCGCTGGCGGAGCTGTATCAGTTCGAGCGATAATCGCAAACCGCGTTAAGTGCGCGACAGATCCGGTAACCACATGATTTACTTCATCAACTACTGAGTTGGTAATCTCCTGCCACGCGGAACTTGTCTCATCCCAATACCGTAAACTCAAATCCCGAGGGACTAAACCAAATCGCGTCATATCTACCGGGTTGTATGGTACAGACACAGTGAGTTCAGAATTAAAGGTATTCACTTCCTGTCCTGTTTGCGTGCGCACTTCAATCTCGTACCCAAAGCCCACAACCCTATCTGCGCCTTGCGAAGGAGTAATCACTTGCGGGGTAATGGAAAGATTCACTGCTTCTGTTGCGCCAACCGCATTCGGTGGCATAACCACTTTTACTCTATCCTCGCCTGTTACAACAGTCATCTGATCCGGATCCGCAGATGCGGTTACCGGTTCCGGAAGCTTTACCCCTAATGGAGAAAGATCTAATTGAACCTCGGTTGCTTTACCTGAAACAACTTTTATCGCTGTTTCGCTTGATTTATAGGTGTCGCGCTTCAATTCTGTCATTGCCACAATATGCCACACATCTTCGCCTGCAACTTTCAGCGTATACACGCCGTCCTCTTTTGCGTATCCTTCCACATATCCGCCTTTATTAGACCATGCCCACACAAACCCCCATGTCGGCACTCCGGCAATGGTTACTTTCCCGGAAATCACTGTTGCTTTTGAGCGCAGGGTCAATGTTACACGCGTCGGCTCATCACCAGACACACTCACCTTTTGTTCTTCCGGATTCGTAAACCCAAATGAGGGAGGAACAAATGCGCGGACATAATATGTGCCCGGCTTTACCAAAAATCGAAACGCTCCATCCGTGTCGCTGGTTACACCATTTAAATACCTCAGAGAACTTACTGCTTCTTTGGTAAACTGGGCAAATCCTTGACTGGAAATTGCAACCCATACGCCGGAAACAGGTTTGCCATTCATATCAACAATCGTGCCACTCACCTCGCCTGACGCGACTGTTACTGCCAAATCCACTGATTCAATCTGGCCTGATTTTACTGTAATTTTTCGATCTTCTTTTGAACGATGATACTTACCTGCGGTATCATCAATATCATATCCGATAAACCATGTTCCTGCAGGAACCGATAATTTATAATACCCCTTAATAGTATCAACTTGCGCGCTGTACCACCCTCCATTACTTCCTGATGCAAACACTTTAAACGGAACATTGATCACTTTTTCACCTTGCGAATCTACCAAATACCCCACAATCGCGGCGCTTTGTTCTTCATTCACAAAAATTTCAATATTCTTTGTTTCATTGCCAATAATTTCAACCACCACGGGTTCGCTGATCGTGTATTTTACTGTGCCAGGTAATTCCGGTTTTAATATATACACTCCGTTTGGCAAACGCACGTTAAACGCGCCATGCTCAATAGGAGCGCCCATCGGGAGCCGCTCCCCGCTTTTGCTTGTTACACTGATAAATCCATACACATCGCCCAACACCTCGCCGCCTTTCTTTTTCACAACACCTGCAACTCCTCCGCCTGCTTCTACTATCACAAAATTAATACCTCCGACTGAACGAGCCCCCACTTTTACAAATTGAGGCCTTACTGCTGTGGTGTATTCTTGCGTTGCAGTTGACGCAGTATGGAGCCCAACAGTCCAATCACCCGGGGATACGCGCAAACTGTATCTCCCATTCACATCAGTTGCAATGTAACTGGTATCTGACGAATTCATTTTCCACGCGCTCACCTTTACACCAGAAACGGAGGAGATGATAGCGCAGAATCGCTCACATCAACATATAATTTATATGTTCCAGGCGTAACGCTTGTAAAAAATCTTCCTCCTGCGGTAACCCCTGCTGTGATAGAGGTGCCAGATGTTCCAATCAACCGAACAGTAGCAATACCGGCAGGAATGTACTCGCCATCAGAACGCGTAACCACACCGCTCACAGTTGTTGAAAGCGTCTGTGCCGGCACAGTAAAATCAACTACTTTTACATTCCCTTCACTCTCGACTGAAATTTCTTTTGCCGGCTGGGTATATACCCACGTTGCTGTTGATTGCGGAGTTGCGTACGACCATGTGCCATACCCGCCATATCCTCCGCGCGGACGCAAGGATACCATCCATATTCCAGAACTAACAGTTAATGAATAGTCCCCTGTTTGAGTTGTTGACGCCGATACCCAACCGCCGGAACTATCTCTGCGATACGCAGACACCTCGCCATCTGCCACAGGAGTGCCGTCGCTAAAGACCACTTTACCTCTAATCATTGCAGTAGAACTTTTGAACACAAAATTCACTGTCTTGGTTGCTCCTGCTGTAAGTTCTACTGCCTCGCTTGCAGGTCGCATTAAATTACCTGCAGATGACGGCGAATATACTTCTACCATCACACTTCCTGCGCTTACATTTGAAAGCGTATATTCTCCTGCGTTGTTTGTTTGCGTTGTCCAGTATCCGGAACCGGAAAAAGACGAACGCGCCGTAACAGTAGCATACGCCACAGGCGATCCAGTGCTATCTTTAACACCACCGGTGATCGTTGCGCCTCCTTGCGTCGGTTCTGTCGCGCCTACAATAAAAGTATATGCCGAGGAAAGCGTTTCAAGGCCTGACTGATTTCTGACACGCACACGATAATAATATGTTGAACCAGCAGTCAAACCATATAAAAACCCTGTTTGGGTCATAGCGTACGCAGTTGTCCATTCAGTATTATTGGAATAAGAAGAAGTTAACCCATACTCAATTTTCCCAACTGTTGGATCATCTGTATTCCACATTATCTGCACTTGCGCTTGCGTATTCATCACAACACTCACACTGCCTATCACCGGAGCAGTCATATCTTGAGACGGCGTTGTAGTGCGCGACAAAATAATGTCTGTACTTGATGTAACGCTTGAGGTCAATGTTACAGAAACTCCTGATGGAGAATACAAATCAGTTCTGCTTGACGGAGGAGAAGCGCTTAACTGGTACGTTCCGGCCGCGATATTTGAAAATGTATATGTTCCATCAACTCCGGTATATCCGGAAGCAGACCCATATCCGCCATACCCTGTAGAAGCACCGGTACTGCTCTGCGAAAGCCAAACAGATGATCCGCTTACAATCGCATTATCAGGCGCGGCTTTTACCGTTACTCTCAAATGCGCAGTCCCGGAAGGTAAACTCCCGGTGGTGGTTGTTGAACGCGGGAGTGTTATATTCACATCAGGATTTGAACCGCTTACCAATGTTATTGGATAATTAGTCATATATCCCAAATCAGTTCTTGTAGTTGGCGGAGAAACACCGATGTTATAGGATCCTGCGGAAAGATTTGTAAAGGTATAGCTCCCATCACTGCCTGATGTTCCGCTTGAGTATCCTGATGAGCCCGCAGTAGTACTGCCTAAAGAAATCATAGCCCCGGAAACAGTTGAATTATCAATAACAGATTTCACCCATACTTTTACCGTTGCTATTCCTGTTGTAGGTGTTTGAGTATCTTGACTAACAGCTGTTACTGCGGTTGTTGTTACAGACGCGGTATTCTGCACTCCTGCTGAATTTTGCGCGTACGCGCGGATATAATAGGTAGTAAGTGGCGCCAACCCGGTTAATGTTACAACTGGCGATGTACTTAATGTAGTTGTCCATGCTGTAAATGTGCCATAGCTTTGCGTTGTACCATATTCAATCCGACCATACACCGATTGATCAGAACCCCATGTAATATCCAACGATGTGCTTAAAATATTTTGACTGCGTACGTTAGTAATAGTAGGAGCAGTACTTGTCGTTGTACTCTTTGCTGTCAAAGAAATCTCTTGATTTGATGTTGCGCCAGAAGTTAAAGTAACAACATATGAGGTAACATAATTTAAATCATTACTCCGAGACGATGGTGGAGAAACCCCTAAATAGTAACTCCCAGAGGCAAGATTGGAAAATGTATAACTTCCATCAGTAGCAGTGTATCCGGTACCCACATTGCTCCACGTGGAACTACTTAACCCGACAGCGGCTCCTGAAAGAAGCGTGCCAGAAGAATCCCGCACAACAACGCGCAATCCTGCAGTGCCACTCGTCGAATTATTTGTATTCGTTGTTGAAGAAGAGAGCGTTTCAAACGCACCTGCAGGGGTTGTGGTGATATTCCCATTCATATCCCGAGCAACAAGGCGATAACTATAGATTGTTACTGGCGTTAACCCGGTAAGCGGAACAAACACAGTAGAACTACCGCCTGGGGTCATATATACTTCTGGACTGGTCATTGAAAAACTACCAGATGGCCCATACTCAACTTTGACATAGCTATTTTCATTTACCGATGTGTAGACCGATGCGCTTGATGACGTAATGCCTGATATGGAACCCCCGGAAACTGAGGGAGGGGTTGTATCTTGAGGTGTCAGCGTTGTAAACGACCACGTATATGATGTTGAGGTGTTGCCCATGGAATCGCGCGCAACAGCACGGTAGCTATAAGTAGTACTACTTAAAAGACCAGTCAGTTGAAATGTTGCAGGAGCACTGGCAACCATTGCAGTTTCTGATGTTGATTGCGAAAACGTATTATTAGGACCGTATTCGATTTTTCCATACCCTGCTTCATCTATACTGAATTGAACTGTTGCAGATCCTTCCGTAATCGCGGAACCAGAAAGACCTGTTGCTGTTGGAGCAGTAGTATCAGCAGGCGGGGCGACATACTCTGTAGTGCTAAATGCACCTTCAGGGGCATAGGTGATTTGCCCTGCTGTTGGCGAAGGATATGCCAATGGCCATACTGAAAACCGATATTTATATGACGTATTTTGGCTTAGACCTGTAAGCGGAATCAAATTCCACGCCACTGATCCATTCGTATGATACCCATTGACCGTGCTTGTATATGAAGAACTTGAGCTTAACCCATATTCTAGTTTCCAATAGCACGTGTCGCCAATACTGTACCTGACATTTGCGCTGTTTGAGGTGATATCCTGCGCGTATGTGCTGTAAATTGTTACATTTGCAGTTCCGGCAAACAGTACACCTGCAGGTAATACAAGCTGGAGTATCATAGCCAGCATAAGTATGCGGACACAATATTTGAATACTATTTTTTTCATAGAAAAAATATCGGTTCCATGTCTATCTCTCTATACCCATTCCATGTCCCCTATTATTAAAAGTACTTTCATTATACAAAACATATCTTTAAATATGAAGAGTGGATAACTCTTACTCGCTTACAAACCAAGGTGCCGATACAATTGCTGATCTAACCATGTTGTTATTTTCATATCAGCGATCGAGGTATCGCCGTGATCCCATCGGGGATCAAGTATTGCAATCGTATATGAGCCACTCGCCTTTGCCGCGGCAAGCCCATGGGTACTATCTTCAAAAATAACAACTTCATCTGGCGATACATCATATGTTTTAATAAGATATTGGAACACCGCAGGATCCGGCTTGCCCGGCAGGCCCAATGATTGCGTAGAAGCGCACACAGGAATCATTTCTTCAAGATGAAATCGTTTTCGGACAAGATTGATACACTCATCAGGAGAGGATGATCCGATACTCATAGGAATGCCATGTTGGTGCAGTGCTTCAATACATTCACGCGCGCCAGGTAAGAGCTGACACGCTGTTTCATAAATATATTTTGACGCTTGAGTATAACACTCGAGTACATATTCAAATGATAACAACGGATTGCGAGGACGAATGATACGATTGTATGTATCAGTAATATTAAGACCCATTGTTTTTTGTGATAATTCAGGCGTAAGTTCAATGCCAAATTTTTTCAGCACATTCGCTTCAATATCATCCCAATGAATCTCCGAATCAATCAATGTGCCATCCATGTCAAAAATAACTGCTTTATAATTCATAGTCCATAGAGTGTATTTTATTTGCCTTTTTAAATCAACATGGTACCGTAATCAATGACATTTCTATGCAAAACAAACTGATACTTATTATTAATGTATGATCCAGATAACAACTGCACCCATACCGCGCACACCACAAACCCGGTGCCATTGATGATTGTGAGCAATAATGCATACGCAATCAATCCAGACGGTGGCCTTGCCAATGTAGCGCCAACAATCTTTGAACTCCTCAATATCCAAAAACCAAAAGAAATGATTGATTCGCTTATACGGTAACTTCACCTCCTTTTTTATACTATTGCGCCAATTATGCAGAAATCACGTCACATTGACAGTAATTAAAAATTGATACAGTATTACTATATGAACACCTTAGTTTCTGTAAAAAACAAGCCGATAGTAGGCACATCTTTGCCGCTTCTTGTAGAAAAAGGAGAGGATGGATTTTATAGCATAGAATGTCCTATTTTAAGCGGATGTTATACTCAAGGGGCAACACTTGATGAGGCATTACAGAATATCCGAGAAGTGATAAATCTTTGTTTAGAAGAAAAAGAAAACCAAGAAAAAATGAACGGATACCACCCTCAAGAATTGAGCTTTCATACAATCACCGTTTAATATGCCTCCATTGCCTGTTATTTCCGGAAAACAAGCAATCATAGTATTTGCTAAACTTGGCTATCATGTGGAACGTTCCCGTGGTAGCCATTTTCGTTTACTTTGCGATAGTAAAAACCCTCTTACCATCCCCATGCACAGCACCCTTGGCAAAGGATTACTGCGTAAATTAATACGAGACGCGGAAATATCAGTAAAGCAATTCATTCACCTTCTCAATGGCTAACTCTCAAAATTCATTATGCCCAAACAACTTACATTGTGCATCGTGCACCAAAATGGGAAGGTGCTGTTGGGCATGAAAAAACGGGGTTTTGGAAAGGGTAAATGGAATGGGTTTGGCGGCAAGGTGCATGAAGGAGAAACTATTGAGGAAGCGGCACGGCGCGAATTGCACGAAGAATGTGGCGTCATTCCCCGCGACCTTATCAAACGCGGGATACTTACCTTTATTGGAGAAGATGAACATGATTTAGAAATTCATATTTTTGAAATACCAGAATTTGAAGGCACGCCGCGAGAAACCGAGGAAATGAGGCCTCAATGGTTTGATGAGAATAACATCCCATTTAACCAAATGTGGATAGATGATCAGTACTGGTTCCCTTTATTTTTAAAGGGCAAAATGTTTACTGGAATATTTGTATTTAAAAATGACGAGATTGTTGAATATACTTTAAACATCGTATAAGGTATACTATTAAGCGTGAAGTAATAGTATCCTTTCTATGGAACACAATAATAACCATATTCATCGTGGTATTATCGGTATTGTTGGAGGCATTTTTATTCTCGTGATCGGAGTGTATTTACTTGCGCGCATGCAAAATACGCCTCAACAACCACAACAAGATACTGCAATCTGCACGCAAGATGCAAAAATGTGTTGGGATGGAAGTTTTGTCAGCAGACAAGGTCAATCATGCGAATTTACTCCTTGCCCAGATGTTATTACTGAAAACGCGGTGATTAAAGTTACTGAACCTGTTCCATTTGCCAAAGTTGGCCTTCCTATAACCATCAAAGGAGAAGCCCGTACATTTGAATCAACCGTAAATATCCGCCTTACCAACAGTGATAAAAGTATTTTGACTGAAGACATTGCTATGGCACAGGTACCGGATAGTGGCATCTTTGGTCCATTCTCAATAGAACTTTCATATCCAAAACCCAAAACAAATCAGGGATTTGTTGAAGTATTTGAATATTCGGCAAAAGATGGAGCAGAGATATCAAAAATCACTATTCCCATCACCTTTGCTCAACAAGATACAACGACAGTATCACTCTTTTTTAACAATACCTCGCATGACCCCAATCTACCTGATTGTAGTATTGTGTACCCTATTGAACGACGCATTGCTGTAACAGGCGATACAAACCTTCAAGCTATAAAAGAACTTATCAAAGGCCCCTCCCTCATCGAACAAACTGCGGGGTATATTTCAAGTATTCCTCAAACCGCAAAACTCAACACTATAACCAGTGAAAATAATAACATTATTGTAGATTTTTCCAATCTTGATATCCAGGGAGGATCATGCGCAGTCATGGCAGTACGGGCACAAATCATAGAAACTATCAAAGCGCTCACACAAATAGAGAATATAACTATCTCCATACAAGGAGAAACCGAGGATATTCTCCAACCCTAATACTATGCCTCCACATAAACGATTTCGATACAGAATTATTCAAGGAGAAGTGGCGACAGAACAAGGAAACATTCCCAATGTGGTATGGCGCGGCGATAATCCACAAGAATTCATACCCCCTAATCGCCTTCTTGCGTATACAGAACAACCTCCGTTCGTTTTAGAAGAGCTCACTGAAAACTGCTGGATTCACCGCGAGTGGAGCGAGGTCGGCATGAAACCATTTGAAACAGAGCCGATCGAACCTCTCCCCTCACCATCAAAACTCTAACTTTCGTCTTTACTTGACATTTTCCCTCCTATACCATATACTCACTTCAACGCATTAAAGCAATGAAGTATGGAAACAATAGAAAAAAAGCTTCAAACAAAGACAATGCAAAACTTTTTGCAAGCTATTTTAGCGCTCAAAAATGAAAAAGAAGCTCTCGCATTTTTGCGAGATGTATTAACAGTGGAGGAACTCATGGATGCCAGCCGCAGGTGGCAAGTTGCGCAAATGCTTTCGCAGGATAAAACATTCAGAGAAATTGAAGAAAAAACCAACATGAGTTCTGCAACCATTTCCCGTATCAATTACTGGTTGCATCATGGCATGGGCGGATATCAGCTCATGCTTAAGCGATTTTCTTAATCACTACGTCTTTCTAAAGACGCGTAAAAATCTCTTACATATGGGCTGGTGTCGAAGCCCATACCCAATACCCCGCTTCGGGGTATTTTTCGTTCTTTACGCACGCACCAATAAGGAGAATCTCTATGTCGCCTACATACATCATCACCGCCGCGGGTGGAAACGCAACAGCCATCGTCGTACTCGAACAACCGATGACTCGCGCAGAATACGAGACCCGTGGAAAACAAGTCATGTCGCAAACCGAAACCTTGAGGGTTGAACAGGCAGGGTTTCTTATCCCATCCGAAAACCGGTTTGAGATGGCTGGAGGAGAGTTCTGTGGGAACGCGGCACGTGCTGCTGCGATTCTTCTTGTGCAACAGAGTTCCGGAACAGCTTCATTTACCATGTCAGGGTTTGCAGGCGTTGTTGAAGGGACTGTGCAAGCTCTCGGCTCAAACAAGTACCAGGTTGAGTGCCGTTTCTCCGGAATGATCGCGACTGTGCAACCTGTTACGACGCGCGACCTCTCTGCGACAATGGTGGATCTGGGAGGAATCGTCCATGTCGTAGTTGATGGGATGCTTCCCACAGAGTACGAGAAGATGCACAAAACGATCACAACAGATCTTGGGCTCGCAGACCGCGACGCTGTGGGAGTTATCTGGATTGATCGCTCTAAATCCAGTGTACGCATACACCCCGTAGTGTGGGTACGTAGCGTCGACTCATTCTTCTACGAAACCTCGTGTGGCAGTGGAAGTATTGCTACTGCCGCTGTTACTGGGCTGGATACGGTTGTTCAACCAACAGGAGAAAAAATCCAAGTCGGTTTCACGAACAACTCGGTTACTCTCAAAAGCGAGATGGAGATCGTCCATGTCATGCAGTAACATCACTCTTCTCGAGATTCAAGAAGAATCTCTACCGCATCACCGGAAGGGCTTCGTTGATCTGTACAAGGAGGCGTTTGGAGAAGCCCCGTACTTCGAAACATACGATGAAGAAGATATCATCCGGGATGTCTGGAACCCACACCTGATTGACGGGTGTATCGTCCTTGCGACCGATGACATGGAAGTTATCGGCCTGGGATGCGCCCTCTCTGTCCACAAGGCATCAGAGATACACACCTTCTTGTGCTCACTCCCCTCACTGCCGTTTCCAATCGAAACAACTGTCTACATCTCAGAGCTTGCCGTAAACAAAAAATACCGCAGACACGGTATTGGCACACGGCTTGTTTCGGCGATGCTTGATTGGGCACGACGTAATGGGTTTACCCACTACGTGATGCGCACAGCCAGTGAAGGGTCCAACTCAATCGGGTTATTTCGCAGATTAGGCGCCTGCGATATTCCCCAAGGGATTCAACACTTGCAGAACGTAAATTCTGCGAGTATATCGCGAGTATATCTCTATGGATAAAACTCGCAAAAGAGGCAACGCTATGCCTCTTTTTTTATTTGCTTTGAAAATCTACTGCCGAATACAAAGATTTTTTATGGTTATAAAAACATGCCCACTCTTTATCACCATATGAAAAATGCCACCATTCACCGTAAAACGGAGCAAATCCTTGAGAGCGCATCATAATAAGCAACCATTCTCTATTTTCCATCTGCGTGGGTGTTACCCCCTTTGCATATGTTTGAATTAACTCCTCGTCTGTAAAATCCGCAATCTTTGTCCCCATATCAATATCGCCGTCAGGTGTTGTAATCGTAAGATCTACCGCTCCACCAGTTACATGCCCTGCCACATCTGGGACCGCAATAAAATTGTGTGTATACGAGATAAGCTCATCTTCAGACATATCAGGATACTTTCCGGCAAGCGCTTTTTTTCTTCTTGTAAAATAATCTAATTGCACTTGAGGATGTCTGTATCCATACACCATACGCAACCGATACTTTTCAAAAACAGAGCCAAGATACTCCTGAACTTGAGCTAATTTTTTGGCAACTGTACTACGTACAAATATCCTATCTCCAACAAATGGCTTCATGTCAAACTTTTCATACTGGCATATGATATCAGGGCATTCTTTTGCCAAATCCACCAATTGTTCATCATTCTCGCCATTTTCTATGGAAACAAGCTGTTGATATGTAAGAATAGTCCCTTTACGCTGCATAAAAATCTATACCATTAGGTTTTGTTACACGAGTACATCACAGATTGATTAAGATACTTTTTTCGAAAATCCCTCAAACGCTTTTAATGCCTCAACCGGCACTAAATACACAATCGTATTCGATTGGTCAGAGGACATATCGTTAATGGACTGCAATGTCCTTAAATGCAAGGCACCTGGGGTTTGAGAAAGCATAGCGGCCGCTTTTGCCAAATTTTCCGATGCGGCTAATTCTCCTTCCGAATTGATAATGACCGCGCGCTTTTCCCGCTCTGCTTCTGCCTGCTTTGCAATCGTACGTTGCATATTTTGCGGAAGTTGAATATCTTTCAATTCAACAGAGGTTACTTTTATCCCCCACGGATCGCTTGCTTTATCAACAATGGTTTGAATATGATCGGATATTTGATCGCGATTTGAAAGCAACTCATCAAGCGACACTGCGCCAACCACATTCCGCATTGTTGTCTGGGACAATTGTGAAACCGCATAGTGGTAACTTTGCACTTCAAGAATCGCCTTTGCCGCTTCAAACACATGATAATAAATAACCGCATTCACTGTAACGGTCACATTATCTTTTGTAATGGTATCTTGTGGCGGTACATCCACCACCAGGGTGCGCATATCCACTTTTTGCATGGATTGAAAAACAGGAAACACTAACCGCCAGCCCGGATCTTTGATGCCGGAAAATTTTCCCATAGTCAGCATCACACCGCGCTGATATTGATTGATTTGGCGTATACTCACAAGAATAATCGCCACAACAACAATAATGATGATAAAAATATTCATAGGTAAAATAATAACGCCTCCACCTCTACTCTACGCTACGCCCCGATCTGCTGAAAGTCAATGGCTCCTCATAAGGGACTGTTTGTAAAATAAGCAAAAGAGTATACTCATATTATGTCTTTTATTTACACAAAATCAGGGGATTTCGGCACCACAGGGCTTATTGGCGGAGAACGCGTCCCCAAGCACCATCTCCGTATTCACGCGATCGGCGATATTGACGAACTCAATGCCGTATTAGGAGTTATTTTAAGTATAATAAAAAATGAAGCGCCTTCTCTTTCTGAACGCATCGAAACAACACAACATCATCTGTTTACTGTCGGAGCTCTTTTAGCAGACCCTCAAACATCATCATATCTCACAATTAAGCCGGAATGGATATCAACACTTGAGCAATGGATTGATGAATACAACGAAACCCTCCCGCCACTCTCCGCCTTCATCCTCCCAAACGGGACCCCAGCCGCCTCACACCTCCAATTCTCTCGATCAGTATGCCGACGCGCAGAACGGTCATTATCCGCGCTTCACCAAACCGACTCTCTCCCCCAGGAATTATTGCAATATATCAACCGACTTTCTGATTTTCTTTTTATGGCGGCGCGCTATAGCAACAGCGAACAAGGCCACCAAGAAACAGAATGGGATAAACAGAAATAATGATATGAACGAAACACCCCACAACGACATCGCCCGACTTCCCGCTCAAACGAAAAGAATATCTGCAATCATTACAATCCTTTTCTTTTGCGCCATTACCTCCACAGTGCTTGTATCTTCGTGGATTATTACATTTCTCTTTACAAAAAATTTAAATCAAGAATCATTCACTCCGCAGGATTCACCTCCTCTGGCAATAATAAAAAACACCGGCGCATTAATTCTTTCTTCATCTTCCCCATCACTGTTCCTTTCTTCTGAAGGATCATTTGATCCTGACGGAGGACTATTGACATACGAATGGGCTATCACAGCCGGTCCGACAACTGCTCACATCACGCCCCCTTTTATCGTGTCGCATGACGCATACTATACAGCACATACATCACTCCTTGCTTCTTCCGGAATATGGATCATAACACTTACTGTTACAGATAATGAAAATAAAACAGTATCAGCGTCTCTTCCCATAACAGTGGAATAACTCACTGCTTATGTGTAATTTTCTTTCTCCACACTATCCATACTCCGGCTATAAATAAAACACCAAGAACAGCATCTAAAAAGATCACCCACCACACCCATGCGAGGTGGTTGTTTTTTTGAGCAGTAACAGTGAGCGTTATCGGCACTTTCAATCCCGCGCCCGGTTTAAAAGATTGAAAAGAAAGTGATCGAGCGACAATAGATATATCAGTAACAAAAACACCCTCTTGCAAGGGAAGCATTTCAATCGCAATGCGTTTTTCTTGTCCGCTTTCTAATATGATATTCTTCGGTCGCACGCGAATAGCATCTTCAAAATCATCAACAAAAAAATCAAAAATCGCGGCTTCTGAAGAAGGATTCTTTACCACAAGCGTTTTATACGCAGGTTGCAATACTTGTGTCTGAACGCTCACTTCAGAAGGAATAACCGAAATCCCCAATGCAAAAACGTGAGATGCCCGCCATACCAACACCCCTGTAACACACAATAACACGCACACGACCTTCGCATAATTCATAAACACACCATTCTGACATAACCATTCTCACTGTCAACATCAGCATAAAGAAGACGCCCCATCTACAATAATCAATTTCGCGCCTTTCCCCAAATAACCATTTCGCCAGTATGTGTTCCTGCGCGATTGTATGCTGACGGAACAGAAACCCCCACATCTAACGTTTTGTGCTCATTCACTCCGAGTGATGATTGAAAATCAGCCCAGTACGCGCTATTGATTTCAAGATTTTGAACAAACAAATCCGAACCCGAAACCTGCGCGCCGATTGTTAAATCAACACCTCCTCTATTGGAAACAGGAACCTGCACACTCGTTTTTTCTCCGCGCCGCAGTGTGCCAAAAAAAGCGCTGGTGTCATCCAGTTCAATTCTCGCTTCATGCGCCACTGTACCACCTCCTCCGACTGATACTTGTTGAGGAATATCAACTATCACATTTAAAGACACTGATGATTGCGTTGCGATAGCACCGGACACAGTAGATGAAACACTGCCAAACGCCGGCGCTCTCTCTTGCGCATCGCCATAAAACCACATCACCTTATCGCCAAACATGAGCCGATACTCTCCTGCCGCAACATCACCTTTTCTATCGTTCACCGCATACATCCACCCACGTGTCCCGCTCGCAGATTTGTTGCCGATTGCTGAAACATACTTTCCTAATGTGGTATCCACAACAACAACATCTAATCCACACTTTTTTCCGGCATCTAATACAACCTGTAATGGCGTTGTTACTGATACCGAGGCGCTACATTCTGCAAATGAGTCAGAAACAATTTTTGCATATACAAAATCCTGTGAGTTAGATGCAATAGATGTTCCTGTTTGATTTTCTTGAGCATTGCCTGACGATGAGATGTTACTTTGCGATGGCTGTATGATATGTACGGGAATTGCATATCCTTGTTCCGCAATCACACGAAACGCGGCAGATGTTGTGGTTGTATCTTTTTCAAGATATTGCGCAAGCGTTGCTCCACCATTACTCCAACTCTGGCCTTGCGCAAACGCCGCAACCCATGATGACGAATATATATTTGACATCGTCTGCCCATATGCAGGAAATCCACCATCACTATTTTGTTTTCGTTTTAAATACGCTACTGCGCTTGAGGTGTCACTTCCTGCGACACGCAAAAACGCCACTGCCGCAGATGTCATATCAACATCATCTCCACCGCCAACTGCGTAGCCAAAACTCCCGTTTGATTGCTGATTATTTTTAACTATTGCAAGCGCCGATTGCACTGCGCTGTCACTTACTGACTCCCCTGCTGAAATCAGCGCAAGCCCTGCAAAAATATCGTCATTGATAAGCAACGGATCGCCAATGTGATTTTGAGATACTTTTGATTTGAGCGCGTGAATTAAATCAACAGCACAAGTTCGAGGATCAATACCTGCCGCTGTCAAACCCAATATTCTTCCACTGATATCAATAGCAGAAGATGAATCATTTACTTGAGAACATAACTCGCGAGCATTCACAGGCGTTTCGCCTAATGCGACTTGAGCCATCACATTCCAATGGTGAAACGAGCTTTTCACGCTATCTACCAAAGCGGAATTACTGATGGCAAAAACAAAAACACCATGAACCAACACAGCAACTGCAATGAGTGAAGAGAAAAAGAGAATATGTCTTTTTTGCATAAAAAATCGGGGTGGGTTGTGTACACAACGTGTCGCATCGCAACCCACCGTTCACGTCACAGCTCTTCCCACTTGATCCCATCAAGCCGGATCGTCGGATCGAAATATTGGACGCCGACAAGCACGGCGACCCATACTATCTCGCCGACAGGAACCGGCTCATCAAGAAGACCGTCCCATGCCCGATACTCTCCCGCGCCCTTGCGGACATAGACGAGAAGATACCGAGCTGGTTGCTCGACTCGAGTGTCGAATTCGACCTCGCCAGCGAACCCGACGAGCATGTCGCCGAGCGCGGTCGGTTCGAAGATCAGCTCTACCCCATGCGTCTCGAGTTCAGAAAGGAGGGCGTAAACCGTCTTTCCCTCTTCTCCCACCTCTTGACGAATGAGAGGCAGAATCTCTGTATCGGGATCGACTCGGACGACAGCCCACACTCGCGGGGCAATCCTCTGCGGGATGATCGTTACCCCGCGTTTGATCTGTCCCCAAGTGAGTGTCGCTGACGTGGAAGCACACACCACGCCAGCAATCGCTATCAACACACCGAAAACGATCAACCACTTCATCCGCCTCATCGCCAATCTCCTTCCCAAGAGGTGGCGGAAACAAAAATCCCCCTAAGGTCGGGGGCGTGGAGAGAACATTATTCTCTTGTGAGAGAGAACATAAGAGAGACGATGATCCTCATCGATTCCGATAAGGTATCATCTCCCATATCCTCACTCTCACATCCCCTTCCTTGTACCCGCAAGGAACCCGTTTTATCAATACGGAGGGTGGAAAACAATAAAGCGCTCGGACTTTAACCGTTGCGGTACAGTGAGGGAATTTCACCCTGCTTTCCTTTAAAATTTTCCGTTACTCAAAGAACACCTTTATCTTACATCACAGAATATTTTTAGCAATGCACAACTTATCCACATATAAAGACAGTAGCCATATTTATTGATATACTACACACCATAAAGCACGAACCTCGAAATCCGAAACAAATTTAAAAACACCTCCCCCTACCCCCTTCCCTCGACGAGCTCGGGACAAGCTCTTATAAAGGAGGGGGGGTTCTCCCTATGACTATTCACGAACTTTTAAAAGCCGCGGTTGATAGCAAAGCGTCGGATCTTCATTTGGTTGTAACAAAACCACCAATCCTACGCATTGATGGTCAATTGCAAGAAACGCAATTGCCGGTTCTGAATGACAAAATTATTGCTGAACTTATTTTTAGCATGCTTTCGCCCCAGCAAAAAGAAACATTTGAACAGGAACGCGAACTTGATTTTTCCTATACGTTGGAAACTATTTCCCGCTTCCGCGTCAATCTCCATTGGGCTCAAAATACCCCTGGCCTCGTTGCCCGCGTCATCCCTTCGGTTATCCCGTCAATGGAAGAAATCCAAATGCCACAATCAGTCCTTCACATGCTTGAAATGAAACAAGGGTTGATTATTTTAACCGGCCCAACCGGATGCGGAAAATCCACCTCCCTTGCCGCAATGATTGATTATCTGAATATAAACCACGCTCTGAATATTGTTACACTTGAAGATCCTGTTGAATTCAGTTTTCAAAATAAAAAAAGCATTATCAAACAACGCGAAGTCGGCAGTGACACAAAAAATTTCGCAGGCGCGCTCAAACGGATTCTGCGCCAAGATCCGAATGTTGTCATGGTCGGCGAAATGCGAGATTTAGAAACCATCGCCGCAACCATTACCATAGCCGAAACAGGGCATCTTGTGCTTTCAACGCTTCATACCATCAACGCGGCGCAAACTATTGAGCGTATTATTGACGTTTTCCCTCCTCATCAACAAGCAGAAATCCGCTTCCAACTCGCAAACACGCTCAATGGCGTTATCTCCCAACGCCTTTTGCCTAAAATAGGTGGCGGAAGAATAGCGGCGCACGAGACCATGGTCAATAACCCGGCAATAGCAAACATGATACGCGAAAATAAGGTTGCTCAAATCAAAAGCGTTATCCAAACATCGCGAAATATCGGAATGGTAACCATGGAACAAGGGCTTGAAGAATTAGTCGTAAAAAATCTCATCTCTCAAGAAACAGCTGACGCATATATCACCGGCTCAACTGTAGCGGCGATTGCATCATAACGCCAGCTCCTCACCTCTCTATGATTGACACACAGATACTCCTTACCATCCCAGCATTCGCTCACCTGCCTGAAAACGAACAAGATGCGTTATCACGCGTTTTTCAAAAAAAAACTTTCCCTATCAATGGCCGCTTATTTCAAAGCGGAGACGCGTATGAATGGGTCGGCTGGATACTCAAAGGAGCTGTCGGTATTCGCCATGCTTTTTCCGATTATAACAATGGCATTATCAGAGCCGGAGAGGTTATAGCGGAACGCGCGTTATTATTGGATACACAATACCATAATCAAACAGCAATCGCGTTGAATGAAACAATTATCTTGCAACTCCCCATCTCTGACATGGGAAAAATAAAAAAAGATGCCCCTGACCTTTATCTTCATATTCACCACATCGCACTTGGCGATCTTTCACAACGCCTCTCGCACAGCACAAATAAACTCTTCGCCATTCACGAAACCAGCACGCTTATCAACACTCCCGATATACGTTTGCAACCATTTGGCAATCGAATACTTGATATCATCTCCTCTGTTATTGATATCAAAACAGCGCTGTTTGGCGTTTTTGAGCCGTATACCAATGAAATCACCATTGTATCGGCAAAAAATATCGCGCCAACGCCTGATCAAAAATTCATATCACTCGCTTCTGATCATTTCCTATCTCGTATACTTGAATCGAGACGCGTCACATTGATATCTTCACAAGAGATACAAAAAAATCCGACATGGTACCTTTCCCACAACGGACTTATCGCGCCACTTTCCAATCAAAAAAACATCCGTGGCGTCATTATTCTTTCTCACAAACTTGATTCTTTTGAATTTTCAGACAACAATGTCATTTTAATGGATATTATAGCGCCACTGGCAATCAGTAAAATTGATGATTTTTTTCGCGCGCGCGAACAGGCGGCAGAAGCAGAACACGCACAAACATCGGTCTATTTTTGATCCATCACTATTCCCCTCGCAATACTCTGATGCGTTCTGAAATAGGAGGATGCGTCATCCATAATCTCGCAAAGAGCGAGATTTTTTGATCCCCGTAATCATCGTCAAGGTTATACGGAGAGCCAAACCACAAATGCGCTGTGGCATGATTCGCCCGTGGCATATCACTTTTATCATGTGATATTTTTTCAAGCGCCCGCGCCAATCCTTCTGGATACCGCGTAATCAGCGCGCCTGTTGCATCAGCTAAAAATTCACGTTTGCGCGAAATTGCAAGTTGAATCAACATCGCGATAATCGGCGAGAGAATCGCAAGGATAATTCCTATCAATAAAAAAATCGTGGCTGATTTCCCATGGTCGTCATCATCTGAACGGCCCCACCACATACTGCGCAAAAACCAGTCAGAAAGCAGAGAAATAAACCCAACCAGCACCACAACTATTGTGGAAACCAGCATATCTTTATTCCCGATATGCGCAAGTTCATGCGCAAGCACGCCTTCAATTTCCGTCTTTTCCAATTTCTGCAACAGCCCTGTTGTTACCGCAATCACTGCGTGTTTTTCATTCCTTCCAGTTGCAAACGCATTCGGCTGATTGCTTTCAATAACATACAGCCGAGGCATGGAGAGATTCGCGGCAATGCATAAATTTTCAAGCAAACGATACAACTCCGGCGCTGTTTTAAAATCAACTTCCCGCGCCCGATACAGCGCCAGTGCGATTTTGTCAGACGCGTAATAAGAAACAACATTCATCACAATACTGATACCAATAGCAAAAGGTAACAATTCCGGCACCTGTAAATAATACGCAAAAAACCATCCCACACCAATCACAATGACGAAAAACGCAGATACAAGTACCCACGTCTTTCTGATATTTTTATCTTGATGAGTATAAAGAGAAGACATACTAAAACTTCACCTCTGGCACGGCTTTTTCCACCTCATCCATGTCAAAAAATTCTTCTTTCTTAAATCCGAACATCCCAGCGATAAGATTAGTCGGAAACGTCTCAAGGGCGTTCTTCAGGTCAATCACGGTATTGTTATAAAATCTCCGAGAAGCTTGAACTTTATTTTCCGTATCAGATAATTCATGCTGAAGTTCAATAAAATTCGTATTTGCCTTGAGTTCCGGATACGCCTCGGCAACAGCGAATAAACTCTTCAAAGCGCCAGTCAGCATATTTTCCGCCTGCGCATGTTCTTGCGGCGAATGAGCGCCAATGGCATTTGCCCGCGCTTCAGTCACTTTTTCAAACACGCTTTGCTCATGCGTTGCGTACCCTTTTACTGTTTCAACCACATTCGGGATAAGGTCATGACGGCGTTTCAACTGCACCTCAATATCTGAATACGCCTCATGCACCCGATTTCGCTTGCGCACAAGCCCGTTATACACTGCCACAATCCACACAAATACAATAACTACTACAATGCCAATAATCCATAAAATATTCATAGAAAAAAGAATTAAGAATAAAACATGTATACTACTCACGCTACCACTTTTTGACTTATTTGTACAGCTTTGATTGTAATAATAAAAAAGAGGCGCCGATCCTTGCTGATAAGCGCCTGTTTCGTTCTATCGTAGCAACCCGCCTACTCCCCCCTTATTGCGAGCAACGTTTCCCCAGTATCGCTGGTTTCTTGCCGACTTGCAATCTAAGGACATCAGCAAGTTTGATACCCAAGGCCGGATCCCCGATACTGAGGGCTTGGACCGCCATGATGGCGGCATTGAGAAAGCCACGCCCACCAAACGGCAGAGTCCCCACCGCAGTTCCGCTTGGCAAGGACTGTATAGCAGAAAGTGCGTCCATGCCCTCCCATTCGCCACCAGCCAGAGGAACTCCAAACACCAGCCGTGTGTTCTCGATGATGGCCGCTATGGCACCGGGCAGTGCTGCCGAAAGACCAGCGCCGGCGATGAACACATTAACTCCGCACGTTCGCGCGTCCTTACAGTAAGTAGCCAATATCTCAGGATTGCGGTGAGCGGAGATAATTGAGAGCTCCCACAGAATGCCGCATGCATCCAAGAGAGCAGTTGCTCCGGAATCGTTGAACGCCGACTCATCGCTCGTGCTTCCGAGGATGATGACGACTTGTGGGCTGTAACGGATTGTCATTTCACACTCCTTATTGGTTACATCATACGTTCGATGAAAGAGCCAGTGACGGATCGAGGTTAAAACGGGCGTACATACTCTGCAGATGACACATACTCGCCACGAAATTGAAACAGGTATTCAACTCCTCTCTTGAAACCAACTTCGACACTCGTTTGTCACCTATGTATGCCTCAAGCAGGACGTCACGGAATTCACGGCCAGTACCGACAACCATAAAGGCAGCCGATTGGACCATCCTGTACACCGTGTCCGGTTCTATCCCCCTTCTCTCAAGTAAGAGTTTCACTTCTTCCGAAGCCCAGCACCCGCGTGAACGGTTAATGCCCTCGGCCATTGCCTTGCGGTTGACTTCAAGATTTTCGACGATCCATGTCATCCGTTGTAACATGTAGTCGAAAAGACACGTGGCGTCTGGAAACGCAATACGCTCCACGCAGGAATGAGCGATGTCGCGCTCCAGCCAAGTAGAGACGAGCTCATTGCCCATGACCGCATACCCACGCAGGATTTTCGCCATGCCACTCATGCGTTCCAACAAGGTGGTATTGCTCTTGTGGGGCATGGCGGACGAACCCTTTTGACCTTGCTTTCTCGGTTCTTGTACCTCGCCGAAAGGACTGGTTGCGAGAAGTCGAAAGTCTGTGGCGATTCTCTCGATACCCCCACCTGCTGTTGCCATGTCAGAGAGTAGATTTGCGAAAACGTCACGGCTTACGATCTGCGTTGCCGCGCGCCGCACACGCAACCCCAACAACCGACAGACCTCAACCTCCAATTCAGGGGACAGGGTTTCATAGTTCCCCACCGCGCCAGAGCACTTCACCTCCTCGATTCGTTCGAAGGAATTAATCAGACGCTCTTGTGCGCCCTCCATCATCTCTATATAGGAGCACACCAACCAGCCAAACGTGGTTGGCTTTGCGTCCTGACCATGAGTTAACCCCATACGGTACGTGAACATGTGACGACTGGCGAGTGTTCGCAGAGCGGCGATGAACTTTGCCAAATCCGGCATGATAACGTTGCTGACTTGCCGAAATTGCAAAGCCAGAGCCGGGACTTCGGTGTCGAACGAGGTCAAGCCGTCATGGATAAAATGCCGAAGGTCTTCCGGCAATGCCCGACGCACAATGTCCACAAAGGCCTGAAGATCGTGCTCGATCTCTCGATCACGCTCAATGATGGCCTCAACCATCTCTGAAGTCATAAACTCTTCAGGTGTTCCGAGCACAGCCGTGATGCGAGTGCTGACCTCCTGCCGATAAAGGCCAAGGTTGCACCGTGCTTGAATCACGGCAAGCTCAACCTCAAGCCATGTACGAAACTGTGATTGAAGCGTCCAGATAGACGCCATCTGCGTTGGAATGTAGCGTGCTATCATCTCTCCAACTCCTATTGTCAAATAACGCGTACCGGAGGCACAACACCCTCCGTGTATATCCTCATCTTATACTCAATGTACATAAAAAGGCAAACCAAAAAACAGCCATAGTGTTGGCTGTTTGATATGCGCCCAGGAGGATTCGAACCTCCAACCTTATCCTTAAGAGGGATCTGCTCTACCATTGAGCTATGGGCGCGCACAACTTTGAATTACGCTTTAAGCGTAGAGACGACCCCCTGGGGCGTCTCAATCAATATACTCTCTTTGGGACGCCCCAGGAGGTCGTCTCTACAACGCCATTTCACAAGCCAATACTTATCAAAAACTCGCACAATGCGCCCGGAGGGATTCGAACCCCCAATAATTGCTTCGAAGGCAATTGTGATATCCATTTCACTACGGGCGCGCTCAAAAACCTTATGTGAGCGTATCATTATCAGAATGTAAAATCAATATCACATCATACCAAAAAGAGACGCCCCAGGGGGGCGTCTCTACACATATATACATTCTTATTTCAATGCATCTTTTAATGCCTTGCCTGCTTTAAACTTTGGAACAGTAACAGCAGGGATCTGAATTTTTTGCTCTGGATGTTGCGGATTAACACCAACGCGCGCGGCGCGTTTTTTGGAAGAAAATGAGCCGAATCCTGTGAGCACCACTTCATCACCCTTTTTGAGTGTTTCTGTGATAATACCGGTCAAAGCATTCAGCGCATCTTCTGCCTGACCTTTTGCGATGCCGACCTTTTCGGCAAGTTTCTCCGCGAGTTCTGCTTTATTCATACGACAATAAAGCGATTGTTCCGTAGGCAATGCACACATGTATATAACCTACAGAGAACCGACTTAATTAATACTTAATTAATACTTATGAATGAACTTCAATAACCCGATCAACACGCTCAATCGCAATGCATTTTCCTGTTTCAGTATCAATACTCGCAACTACTGCATTCATCTGAGCCGTCCCCTCCTCCTTAAGTGTATAGTTTGAGCTTAAATTGGTCAAGAACTGCGCAACCGCCTCTTCACGCGACACGCCAATAACACCGTTATAATCACCTGTCATGCCAAGGTCGCTTACATATCCAGTGCCTTGCAATAAAATTCTCGCGTCAGCAGTTGGCACGTGCGTATGTGTTCCAAACACACATGAGGCGCGGCCATCGGCATACCAACCGAACGCGACTTTTTCACTCGTTGCTTCAGCATGCATATCAACAATGATCACTTTGATATCATCACCAATCTCGGCAAGCGCACGATCAAATCCATGGAAAGGATTCGCATACTTTTCCTTAAAAAATGCCTGGCCGATAACATTCACTACAGCAATGCGAACACCTCCAACTTCTGTCATCACAAACCCTTCGCCTGGCACGCTCACGCCCGGCTCTGCCCAGTTATATGGACGAATAACTGTCATTTGCTTTGTATCCATCACAGTCACCCCTTCTGGTTTTTTATTCATGTGATTTCCTGTTGTAAATACATCAACGCCAACGTCAGATACTTCTTTTAATGTCTCATACGAAAACCCTTTTCCATGAGCGATATTCTCGGCATTGGCAATAACCAAATCAACATCATATTCTTTTTTGATGTCTGGTAATAATGCAACCAACGCCCTGCGCCCTATTTTCCCAACAATGTCGCCAATGGCGAGTATTTTTATAATCATACAAACGTCAATCCAAAACACGAAACTCGATTTCGTGCTTCGCATGTATTATCTCGCGTACTCAACAACGCGCGTTTCTCGAATCACAGTCACGCGTATCTCTCCTGGATATTTTAGTTCTTCTTCTATCTTTGATGCAACATCGCGCGCAAGTTTCACTGCCTCCAAATCATCCATATCCTCTGGCTTCACAAAAATCCGAACCTCGCGTCCCGCCTGAATAGCGTACACCTTTTCAACGCCAGCAAAAGAAGACGCAACATTTTCAAGCTCTTGCAAACGCTGGATATAATTCTCATACGTGTCTTTGCGAGCGCCCGGCCGCGCGCCTGATACTGCATCTGCGGTTTTTACAATAATATCTTCAAGCGTCTCGACATTATCCTCATGATGAGTAACCGCAATACGGGCGATAGGATCGGGTAATCCGTATTTCTTTAAAATTTCATACCCAAGCTGGGAGTGCGCGCCCTGCACTTCATGATCAACCGCTTTGCCAATATCATGCAAAAGCCCTCCTTTCACGCATACTGTCACGTCAGCTCCCAATTCTTGCGCTAACAGCTTTGACAGTAAAGCAACTTCAATTGAATGCTGTAACACGTTTTGACCATAACTGGTGCGATACTTTAATCGGCCTAAAATCTGCAATAATTTTTTATCCAACCCTGCGATGCCAACTTCATACGCGGCTTCCTCGCCCGCGCGCAAAATATCTTTTGCAAGATCTTTTTTTGCTTCTTCAACCGCTTCTTCAATCCTTCCCGGATGAATGCGGCCGTCTAAAATTAATTTATCCAATGCGCGTTTGGCAAGATGACGCCGAATAGGATTGAATCCGGAAACCAAAATGGAATTGGGAGTATCGTCAATAATAATTTCCGTGCCGGTAATTTGTTCTATCGCTTTAATATTGCGCCCTTCTTTGCCGATAATCCTGCCTTTCATTTCCTCGCTGGGTAATGTAATAACCGTTGTTGTGGTTTCCGTGGCATGAGACGAAGCAATCCGCTCCATCGCGGAACTTAAAATCGCTTTTGCTTTCATTTCTATTTCGCTCGTTGACCATTGATCAAGTTTTCGAATGCGAACCGCAAGCTCATCTTTAGTTCTATGTTCCGCATTTTCCATTAAAATTTGCTTTGCATCCTCCATTGAAAGCCCTGCAATTTTTTCCAACTTTGCGATTTGTTCTTCGCGAATCGTCTGAATATGCGCTTTCGCATCATCAAGTTGCTTTGATTTGTCTTCCAGTATTTTATGCTTGCCTTCTATTTCAAGAAGTTTTTTATCAAACATCTCTTCACGCGTTTCAAGACGTTTCCGCGCATCTTCAATCTCGCGTCGCCTCTGCTGTTCCTCTTTTTTCGCATCTTCAATAATCTGCAATGCCTTGTCTTTTGCCTCAATCAAAACCTCTTTTTGCTTTTGCTTTGCCTCGTTTAAAATCTGCTCGGCTTTTGATTCAGCCGATTCAACACTACGTGTTGCTATTGCTTTGCGGTAGACATAGCCGATAATGCCGCCAATGCCAACCGCTATAATCGCAATAATAAAAAACAATGGTGTCATAGGACTGTACCATTGCAGGACTCTCATATTCACTACTGTTCCAAGGGTAAAAATATCGCATCAAATTCTGTCGAACTAAACGACATTGAAACGATACCCAAAAGAGTGATCTTCAATCGCTCACAATAAAAAGATTGCCATAACACTCTCATTCCCGTTTTTGAGTCAAATAGTGGATAAAGAAAGCCAATCTATCAGCACTTCTTGCATAATCGCCCTTACGCACGCGCATCATTCTGCAATGGAAAATAAATTATCAATATCATTAATATACAAAATACCACACTCTTCAAAAATGTTCAAGCCCCCTGCTTAAAAAAGAAACAGACGCAATATCCATAACAGGCCTATTGCGTCTGCTACCGACGGATCCTCGGTGATTATTGATCCGCCTCCGCCGAGAGATTCTCGTAAACCGCCCAGACGCGAGCAGAGAGGCGACGCAGTGAGTCGAGAGGATCCTTTACGCGGCATGCGATCAATTCACGCTGATCCTCTGACTCGAACCCCGGAGCCGCCAACAACACACTCGCGGCATGCTCGCGAGCACATACCTCGACCTCCAGCGCTTGGTGCCAGGAGACAAGAATCGATTCTACCGCCGCTTGAGCCCATAGCGCAATGGCAGCAAGAGTATCCTCGCTACCGTCCAGATGGAGACGGTCCTGATGCAGATAATCCTCGAACGTCTCGAACACAACGTCAACGATCTCGGGTGCCGGATTTGGAGGATCATCATCGCCCTGAAACATAACCCCCACACAGAACGTAACGACAACCCGCGGATCGTCGTTGTCGGCGTTGTGGATTTCCCCGGACTCGAACCATGTCTCGACGGCCGCAGAAAGCGCCATGAGAGCGAGAATCCGAGTGTCCCCAAAAATACGATTCTTCCCGTCCACTCCTGGCCAGTGGTCTGTCAGAACGTCCATGCCAAACCTCTCCATTGTTGTTATTCCACGCACCATACGCAGAATGTCCTCTTTTATAAAGAGAAACACCATACTATAGCAAAAGCAGCTCTTTATTACAAGAGCATAGTATAATCTCAAGATCGGGCAATAATACTGCTATTGCCGAGGGGCTGTTGCTACGATTTTATCAACCAACCCGTATTTTTTTGCCTCTTCAGGCGTAAGATAATAATCGCGGTCTGTGTCTTTTTCGATTTTAGCAAGCGCCTGCTTGGTGTGCTTTGCTAAAATCTTATTCAACCGATCTTTGGTTTTGAGTATCTGTTCTGCCGTGATCTTAATATCAGCGGCCTGACCTTCAGCTCCGCCCATCACCTGATGCAACATCATTAATGAATTCGGCAGTACAAGCCGCTTGCCCTCTGCTCCGCCGGCAAGCAGTACTGCGGCCATGGAAGCGGCCATGCCAATACAAATAGTCATAACTTCAGCGCCCACGTATTGAATAGTATCGTAAATGGCAAGACCGGCGCTGACTGATCCCCCAGGCGAGTTGACATACAATTTAATGTCTTTTTTCGAATCCTGACTATCCAAAAACAAAAGTTGCGCGATAATCGTATTGGCAACGGCATCATCAATAGGACTGCCAAGAAAAATAATCCGCTCTTTCAGCAATCGGGAATAAATATCATACGCCCGTTCGCCATAATGCGTTTTTTCAATAACTGTTGGGATGAGATACATATAAATAGGTTAAAAAGCAAAGATTAAAAAATAAAAATAATACATTTTTGCTTTTTAATTTCACATTACCTGCCATCCATCTTCTGTCTCCAGCAACGTTCCTTGTAAAGAAAATCCTGCCGCCTTTTTGTGTCCCCCTCCTCCAAAAAACGCCGCGATATGTGCCACATCAATATCATCGCGCGTTGTTCTCAAACTCCCCTTAATCGTGCCGTCAGCCAACTCCATTAACACCATGCCAGCGCGGATATCCCGTACAACATTCATAATATTCGCCACACTTTCAAGCTCGCCTTCTTTTACTCCGCACTCGCACAGATCACGCTGGGTAATGCACGCTATGGCAATTCCGTACTTTTTATGATACTTCAATCGGCTCAAAACCTTTCCCCAAAGACGGAGTGACGCCATATCCTCCACGGCCCTGAATGTATTATTCATAATCGTGGACAACTGCGCTCCGCAAGACAGCAGTTCGCTCGCAACCGCCAGCGCCTCATAATTCGTAGCCGCGTTGGAAAATGATCCTGTGTCAGTAAGGATACCTGTTAACAAACACGTTGCCATAGACGGCGTTATCGGCTCATGAATGGTTTTAAAATATTCATATATCATCAAACAGCATGCTGAAGCATCTTTTTCTATCCAATGTATCGTTCCAAACCCGTCATTTGTATAATGATGATCTATCACAACAATAGGTATCCCTGCTGTTTTCCAATGATCAATCATCTTTTCCACTCCTGCTTGCCGAGCATCTGCAGCATCAAGCGCAATCACAAGATCGGTTACTTGATCCAATGATTGCGGAGTAGATTGAATTTTTTCAACGCCAGGCAAAAAACGAAAAGCATTCATAACCGGCGCAGGCAAACACACTGTATGAGAAACGCCATGAGAGAATAAATAATCAGAAAACGCCAACACCGCTCCTGTCGCATCTCCGCAATTTTTATGAGAAACAACAATAACATTATTCGCCTGAAGGCAGAGGGCATGAATCCGCTCTATATCCCCCTGATTGGTAATCCACTGCTCATCCATAGATATCAATCATCCTCTTGCTGTGTTTTAAGAGTATCCAATATCTCCTCCATTTCAAGCGCCCGTTCACCTGTTACATCCTCCATAAATATCAATCGAGGATTTTTTTTGAGTTGAATATGGTGAGAAAGCAGTTGTTCTATTTCTTTCACCTTTCGTATCAGCACAGACAGCGCCGTATGCACATACACAGCAGGAAGAACCGTAATCCACACTTTACAAACAGCTAAATCACGAGCCGTTTTCACTCGCGTAAGCGTTACCAATACATCTGGAGGAAATTCAATATCACGAGCGATAATGCGGGAGAGCTGATGATGAATAACAGAATCAACTTGCTCCATCCGATGCACAGTCATAGGATTACAATGATAATGTCCGTTTTTTCATTTCAACGATATACGCGATTAACGCATCCTTTTCCTGAACATCGCAATCAATACGAATCTTTGCGCCAAATTCGCTTCCGGATTTCACCTGCGGCACGGATTGCTTGCCGATTTGAAGTTCAACAACTTTCCCTTCTCCGATTTCCTCGCGGCCACGCATAACATGAATAAGCGCTTGCGGATCCAGCGTCCCTTCTTCAACCCGAGCGCCGATAATCACATCTTTCCCAACTTTTTTAAACAACGCGATAATCACCGCTTTTGCAACGATATGCTCAACCTCCTCCGGATCAAGCAATGCTTCCAATCGTTCTTTCACAAAATCAAGAAGCTCGTAAATAACAGAAAACTGATGCGGTTCTATCCTGTGCTCTAACGATGACAGCACTTCCTTCCCTGCCTGACTCACAGTAACATTAAACCCTAACACATCAATGCCCATATCAGACGCTTGCTTGATATCACTTTCTGTAAAATCACCCAATCCCTGATGCACCACTTTCACCCGAACGCTTGGATCATTCAACTTAGACAAAGAGGATATAATCGCCTCAAGCGAACCAATCACATCAGCTCGCAAAATCACCGGATATTCTTTTACAGGATGATCCTCATCATCACTGTCTTTATCTTTTGAATGATGAATAGATGACGTATCTTCAATGCGGATCCGAAAATCGCGTTGTTTTTTTACATGTTTTAAACTCGCCACTTCTTCGCAAATATCGCCAACAGAAGCTGATGTTTTTAATCCGATAATTTTTACCGGCATAGAGGGAGGCGCTTCCACTACCCTCTCGCCGCGATAATCAATCATGGATTTAATTTTCCCGTACGCATTGCCCACAACAATACTCGCGCCAATGCGTAATGTCCCGGTATGAACCAATATCGTTGCAACCGGCCCTTCGCCGCGATCAACACGCGCTTCCACAACAGTCCCGCAGGCAGGAGCAGTAGGATCGGCTTTTAACTCTTCAAGGTCAGCAACTAACAAAATTGTCTCCAATAACTCCTCAACACCTGTTCTTTTCTTTGCAGACACTTGAGCGCACACAACTTTCCCGCCCCAATCTTCAGGTAATAAATTCAATTCAGTCAACTGTTGTTTAATGCGATCAATATCAGCCCCTTCTTTATCAACCTTATTGATGGCAACAACAAAAGGGATACCTGCTCGTTGAATAACACTCAACGATTCAAGCGTCTGTGGCATAATGCCGTCATCAGCCGCAACAACTAATACAGCAACGTCGGCAACCTGTCCGCCGCGCACGCGCATCATGGAAAACGCCTCATGCCCGGGAGTATCAATAAAGGTAATCGGTCTGCCCTTGATTTGCACTTGATACGCGCCGATATGCTGAGTGATTCCGCCACTCTCGGTTGCCACAACATTGGTCTCCCGAATAGCATCCAACAGCGTTGTTTTTCCATGATCAACATGTCCCATCACAACCACAACAGGAGGGCGAGTAATAAGATTTTCCTCTTTTTGAGATGAAAGCGCCTGCTCAAGTTTTTGCTTTTTCACATCTTCTGCCGTTGTTTCCGATCCAGTTAAATCACGATCCACAAAAAAACCAAGGTCTTCGGCAATAATCGCGGCAGTATCAAAGTCAATGCGTTCATTCAATGCCGCCATCACTCCGTTTTGCATGAGCACGGCAATGAGCTTTGTAACCGGCATTCCCAAACGAATGGCAAAATTATCAACAGTAATAACACTTGGTAATTCCACTCTTTTCTGTTGAACCACGCCCTCTGCGCTCTCCTTTTGCTCCACGACACGCTTTTTCAATTCAGCACGTTTGCGTTTCATTTCTTCACGCTCCATCAGCTTCCACGCTTCAACAACGCGCTGGGCTAAAATGTTGTCAATCTTAATCGCCCGCTTGCCAATATCAAACCCCAACTCAGGGAGCTTTTCACGCAATGTATTCGGTGCGACGTTCAATCGCCGTGCAAGTTCGCTTATATTCATAAAACAGATCCTTTCAAACCTACTAAAATTTTGCTTATTCGTCAACTTTTCTCATACATTACGCATCAATGTTTGACCTCTTGGCCCGACTCCATTACACTATAATGTTTCTAAATTAGTCCCATGCTCTATGATCCCCTCATCACTTCAACCGGTTTTTGATCTTATTGAAAAAAGTTCATCCATCCTTATCACAACAAAGCACTATGCTAACACTGATGGCATAGCGTCAGCGCTTGTTATGGCGCGCATCTGCCGATCGTTAGGGAAACAGGCCGATGTTATTACTTACGCAAATACCGATGCATATCAGTTCTTGCCTGATATCTCAATGATTACCCGCGCGTTTACAGGAGCGCGGCAGTGCCTTATTACGGTCAACCTTTCAGGAGCGGGGTTGGCAGAAGCAGAACATTACCAAGAAGGAGAAACTGTCACCCTTTCAATTCTTCCCATGGCCGGAAGCGTTGATGAAAAAAATATTACGATCACGCAAGGAAAATTTCTCTATGACGCGATTATGGCGCTCGATTCTCCTGACCTCGACTCTTTGGGACTGCTGTATCAAGAACATCCTCAATTTTTTCTTTCAACTCCCATTATCAATATTGACCACTCCGCGTCCAATGAACAGTTTGGCAAAATCAATATCATTGACCTAACAGCAACCTCAACATGCGAAATGCTAACAAACATTATTGAAGATCATTACAAAAATATATTAAATAATGATACGGCCACGCTCTTATTATCAGGCGTTATAGAAGAAACCGATAGTTTCAAACGAGCCGTTGTTACTCCCAAATCTCTCACCATCGCAAGTAATCTTATTGCCGTAGGCGCAAAACGCGAAGATATTGTAGCCGGTCTGTTCCAAAACAAATCACTCTCGGTATTAAAATTGTGGGGCCGCGCGCTTGCCAGAATCAAATGCGATGATCACACCAATATATACTGGTCGCTTCTTGCAAAAAATGATTTTGAAAAAACGGAAAGTTCAGAAGAAGATATTGACGGCGTGATGAAAGAATTTCTTTCCCACACTCCTCGCGCGTCGCTGATTGTACTGCTATACGAAAAAGGATCAAAAGAAATCGGCATCCGATGCAGAGCGAATACACCTATTGATCTTCTGAAAACATTATCATCCATAACTCCTAACGGATCGCATGAAAACATCACAGCCGTTATGAAAGGCGAGGATATCTTAACAGCAGAACGAATAGTGCTTGAGCAGTTGAACGGCACGCTATCGCAAGCATAAACATACACACATATTCTTCACACAAAAAATCCGCCCCAAGCGAGGTGGATTTTTAATGGGCGCGACAGGAATCGAACCTGTGACCTTCACAATGTCAATGTGACGCTCTAACCAACTGAGCTACGCGCCCTCTGTTCAAACAACCCCATGTGCGCCTGCTTGGATTTGAACCAAGGACCCTCTGTGTATAAGACAGGTGCTCTACCGCTGAGCTACAGGCGCATGACATCATTAAAACATCCATACTATACTATACAAACAAGGGGAAAAGCAATGTCTTTATCTTTTTCCAAAAATATGCTTTTCTTGAAGTGATATGACAAAAAAATTCACCCGTACAATCGAAAATTTCACATGCCAACAGTGCAAAACGCATGTTACAGGCAACGGCTACACAAACCATTGCCCGCACTGCCTGTGGAGCAAACACGTTGATATCAACCCAGGCGACCGCGCTCATTCATGCACAGGATTGATGGAACCGATACAAATAAACATACAATCAAACGAAACCATTATTACCCATCAATGCACAAAATGCGGTACAATAAAAAAAAACAAGAATCATGAGTCAGACAGCACGTCAGCCATTCTTGCCATGATGAAAAAAAGTCATATATAACTGACAGATCGCTATGAGAGAACACGAAAGAACCGACCCAACTATGATATCGCCAGAATTACAGAATCTTAAAAATTTTTTCACAGAAAAAAAAGATGTGAATTTTTGGCGCGTGGCAACGCTTCTTCAAACCCTATTTCCTGAAGGGGAAGTGTACCTTGTCGGCGGTATGACCAGAGATCTCGCGCGAGATATGCCAAGCCATGATTATGATTTCGTTATCCGCAATATTGCTCCGCATGACGTTGAACGCCAATTGCGAACAGCCGGCTCTGTTGAATTAGTTGGAAAAACATTCGGAGTGTTTAAATGGAAACCCCAAGGATGGGAAACCCATATTGACGTCGCACTGCCGAGAACTGATCACGCGCTTGGCACTGGCGGGTATAAAGATGTAGAAGTACAATCAGATCCAACTATCCATATTCATCAAGACCTTGAACGCCGGGACTTTACCATCAATGCGATTGCAGTGCGGCTGAATGACGGCGAGGTGTTTGACCCCTTTGACGGAATACAAGATATTGCGCAAAAAACCATTCGCGCGGTTGGGAATCCGGAACAACGATTTCAAGAAGATTATTCCCGCATACTGCGATGCCTGCGTTTTGTGTGCCAATTAGGATACACGATTGAAGAAACCACATCACAAACAGTTGAACTCCTTATTCCGCGCATCAATGATCAACTCACTGACGGGAATTGGCTCGTACCGCGAGAACTTGTTGCAAAAGAAATGATCAAAGCGTTTATCTCTAATCCAACACAAGCATTAGATATCTACAACACCTATCATGCGCTCCCGCTTCTTCTCCCAGGCATCGAAGAAATGAAAACCTGTCCTCAACCAAAAAACTGGCATGCTGAAGGTGATGTGTACACGCATACTCGGCTCGCGCTCTCGCTTCTTTCTTCTCCTGAATTTGAACGTGAATGTGGAGAATCGTATCAATCGCTCAAAACGCATAATCCGCGCCAAGCCGCGCTTATTGTGTTTGGCACGCTCTTCCATGATATTGGGAAACCGCAAACCATTGAAACGCCGGAACACAACGGCACTGACAGAATTCGATTTAATAACCATGACAGCGTAGGAGCAATGATGACGGCAAATCTGTGCGATCACCTTGCATTATCATCTCCTGAAGAGGTCGGCATCGACTGTGGGAACCTTGCATGGATTGTGCGGTATCACATGGTGCACGCCATGGGCGATATCTCTGAAATGAAAAACACGACATTAGAAAAATATTTTTTCAATCCCAATGTCCCTGGCGACGCGATGCTTAAAGTAATGTGGCTTGACGCATCCGCAACAATAGAACAAGAAGGAAACAAACCTGCCATAACCGGATACACAGCGCTCAACAAACGCCTTGCTCAAGTAAAAACCCTTGTTGATGAACGCAATCGCTTGCCCGCGCCACTTGTGAATGGCAACGAAATCATGGATATACTCCATATCCCTGCCGGCCCGGCATTGGGAATCATTATTGACGCACTGCGCGAAGAACAACTCAAAGGAACTATTTCAACCAAAGAACAAGCTCTTGAATATCTTAAAAACAACCATGAAACAATCTAACATCACAACCTATCAGGTTCCCCAAAACCTCAATAATGCGCGCATTGACACCGCACTCGCAACGCTCGATCCGTCGCGCACACGTTCAGTATGGCAAAAAGAAATCAACGCTGGTCGCGTTATGGTAGATGATAAACTCGCGAAAAAAAATCACCGTGTGTTTGAACATGATTGCATACGCATAATGCCTCAACCACAGCCCATACCAGCACCCGCTCCACCTGACGTTAACACTATTTTTGTATGCGACGATTATATTATCATTGATAAACCATCAGGTACGGTTGTTCACCCGGACAGTATTCACCCGCAAGGCACAACGCTTATTGATAGTGTTATAAAAACATTCCCAGATATTCAAACTATTGATCCTCAATCAAATAGGCCCGGTATTGTGCACCGATTGGATCGCGATGTTTCAGGCGTCATGGTGATTGCCCGAACTCGCACTATGTTTGATTCTTTAAAGCAACAATTCCAATATCATTCGATAAAAAAAGAATATCTCGCTTTGGCATATGGCATTCTGTCTCAACCTGAAGGAGAAATTACATTCTCGATCGCACGATCAAAAACAACAGGAAAAATGAGCGCACGACCGCAAGGCGATCCTCATGCACGCATCGCAAAAACACACTACAGCGTTATTCAGCAATTCCCACCAAAATATTCGCTCCTTGCCATACACATTCTTACAGGCAGAACGCACCAAATTCGCATTCATCTTCATGCGTTAGGGCATTCGATTGTAGGCGACACACTGTATCGTCAAAAAAAATTCACCCCGCCGGCAAATCTTAATAGAATATTCCTCCACTCGCATGTATTAGGATTCAATGACAGTAAAAACACCTATCAAGAATATAACTCCCCACCCCCCCCCGACCTTGAACAATTTCTCAATACCCTCTAATCTACGTATACTCTTACGTTTTGTCCGCCTCCTCCAGTCGGCGGATGGCGGATTCGACTTTCGGATTTCGTGCTTCAGATTTTGTATTTTAATTATCTATGGCCCATATATTTGTCATATCAGGTCCATCGCGGTCAGGAAAAAACACCATCGCAAAAGAATTACTAAAAGACAGAACATTGAACTTGGCACAAGCCATCACCTGCACCACGCGCCCTCCTCGTGAAAACGAAAAAAATGGGGTTGATTATTACTTTTTAAGTTCTTCGCAATTTCAAGAAATGATAGACAATGATGGATTTATTGAATGGGCTCATGTCCATGATCATATATATGGCACAAGCAAACAGGAATTCGCCCATTTATTGGAATCAGGCAAAAATGTACTTCTTGTGATTGACGTGCAAGGCGCGCACAATATTAAAAAATCATATTCAGAAGCAACGATTATTTTTATCAAGCCCTTGCATGCGCAAGAGCTGGAAAAAAGAATGCAAAAGAATGGCTTTTCCGAAAAAGATATTGAATTGCGCATGCAAACCGCACAACAGGAATTAGCACAAGAGCCACATTTTGACGCAGTAGTTGTTAATGCCGAAGGCGCGCTCTCAAGCGCAGTAAAAAGCGCAAAAACGATTATTTCCGAAACGCTTCTAATGCTTGACTAAAAATGGTTTTCTTGATATCCTATCGCAGTATTTATATAAATGTATCTTAATTTCTATGGCAGACGAAGATATCCAAAAAACAGATGAAACGAGTAGAGAAGAGCCGACGGTACCTGATTCATTACCAGAGGAACAGCCGCAGTCCGATCCTGTTGATGAGCAACCAAAAACAGAGCCATCAGATGAGGATCCTATGGAAGAAGTGCCTATTGTTTCTCAAGAACCGGAAGCACAGGCCACTCAAGATAGTATTCCTGATACAGAAACCGATAATCAGCCGACTGAAATAACAGCAACACTGACTCGAGCTGAACAATTCTCCCAAATTACGTCTGGCACGACTGTTCGTGTTCATCAAAAAATTAAAGATGTAAACTCAAAAGGAGAAGAGAAAGAGCGTATTCAAGTATTTGAAGGCATGGTTTTGGCGCACAAGCATGGCACTGAAGCAGGGGCGTCTATTACCGTTCGCAAGGTTACAAACGGAGTAGGAGTTGAAAAAATATTCCCGTTAAACCTTCCTTCTATTGAAAAAATCGACATTGTAAAGCAAGCTCGCATACGTCAATCACGTCCATACTTTTTGAGAAACTATAAAAAACGCTTAAAAGAAAAACGCATTGATACGACACTGACTCCTGCATAATAGTACGCAAGAAAAATGGTTCTCTCACTTGCAGAGAGCCATTTTTCATGTAAAATAAGGATAGTGCGATGTGGGAAGCGCTCACATCACGAAAAACAAAATAAAATGCCACAGCATTTTATTTTGAGAGGAGGAATGTACGGAAGCTGAAGTGTTCAATCCGCCGAAGCGAATTGGACACGAAAGCTGAAGTACCATTCCGACGAGAGCCCAGGTGGCGGAATTTGGTATACGCGCCAGCTTGAGGTGCTGGTTCCCGCAAGGGATTGGAGGTTCGAGTCCTCTCCTGGGCAGATAGTCATCCCCTCTCCTTATAAAGGAGAGTGTCACTTTTTCTCCTCTCCTTTATAAGGAGACCGCCACTTTTCTCCCTCTCCTTTATAAGGAGAGTGTAGGGTGAGGTTGAGTAAGGACAATTAGCTCAGCTGGTTAGAGCGCCTCGTTTACACCGAGGAGGTCGTAGGTTCGATCCCTACATTGTCCACCAAATGAAATCTTATATATCAATATAAACACTATGCTTGCAAATATTTTTTGGGGACTTGTTGTCCTTGCAATAGGATTTTTACTTTCATGGAAAACAGAATGGTTTGTATCTAATTTTGGCAGAATGGCATGGGCGGAAAAATATCTTGGAACCGAAGGTGGCACCCGGCTGGCGACAAAATTCATCGGCTTTCTTGCTATCTTTATAGGGCTCTTGTTAATTACTGGTTTATTTGATAATTTCATGAACTGGGCGCTTGGATTCATTTTCCCGCAAGCGCGGAATCAGTAATATTTTCTTCTGTTTGGGCCTGTAGTTCACCCGGTAGAACGCCGCATTTGCAATGCGGAGGTAAGCGGTTCGAGTCCGCTCAGGTCCAAAGAGATGAAATACACCCCTCTCCTCCGTGCCTCAAGCGCGTTTTGTTGTAACACTATCTATTGTCTGGGCTTGTAGCTCAGTTGGCTAGAGCGCTGCATTCGCATTGCAGAGGTCAGGGGTTCGACTCCCCTCAAGTCCATATCAAAAAATGCATCATGATGATGCGTTTTTTGATATGGGATATTCTAAACTTTGCGCGAAATTTCTTTGAACGAAACTGACGCTCCGCCCCGCCCTCGCTTCCGACGGTGATTTTTTCGGCGGGCTTTTCATTCTTTTCCTTGTCCCGCCCTCCCGACGCGGAAAAGGTTAAGGAACTCCCTTTTTTCTTTACTATTTCCAAATATTTTGGTAATATTATATTGTGGTTGCGAAGTTTAAGCATAAGTTAATTATACCACAATTTAATATTACTATTCAAATATGGTAGAGTCAAACAAAATAAAGCGGTTGAGAGAAAAACTAGGTTTATCGCAGGAAAAACTAGCCCGGCTTGCCGATGTGTCCAATAATACGATAATCAACATTGAAGCGGGCAAACAACAAAACCCGACTGTTGATACAATCAAGAAAATCGCAAAAGCGTGGCGATTGGTCAGTGAAGGGTTTTATTGATATAGCAAAAAATATCTACACTATTTCGGTTGATACAAAAGTTGTTTCAAAAATAATCGAGTTGATGATGTTTCCTGTCATTCAGAAATTTGCGAAAGAGAATAGCTACGAAATGATTTTTTCTGCGGAGCAAAATCATTATCCCGATGTTACTTTTGTCACGAAAGATAAAAAGAAAATTGCTCTTGACCTAAAAAGCACTTACAGAAAAAATCATGAGGCAATTTCAGGTTTTACGCTCGGAGCTTTTACTGGATATTTTCGTTATAGGGATTCAAAGAAAAATATCACCTTTCCATACAAAGAATATGACAAACATTATATTCTTGGCATTATTTATACCCAACAGGAAGAACTAATAGACGAAAACAAAGTTTATACCATTGATGATTTGGAGGACATTTTGTCGGTGGTAAAGGATTTCGATTTCATCGTTCAAGAAAAATACAGAATTGCCAAAGATCGGCCCGGAAGCGGAAACACAAAAAATATCGGCTCCTGCGTAAAAATGGATGAATTGAGAGAAGGAACGGGGCCATTTTCTACGCTGGGAGTTAAGGTGTTCGACGACTACTGGATAAATTATATGACACTAGAAATGGCACGAAGTGCAAAACTGAAACGACCGCCATATTCAAACCTCAAAGATTATTTGAAATATCGCAACATAAAAAATCTTTAACTATGAGAAGCGTAAAACAACAGCAATCGCAATTATTCAACGAGATTCCAACGAAAAATGCTGGCGTTTTACCATCTACTCGCTATCAAGGAAGTAAATATAAAATCCTCAAATGGATAGATTGTTACACAAAAGATTTAGATTTTGACACAGTACTTGACGCTTTCGGTGGAACGGGTTGCGTTGGCTATATGTATAAGAAAAATGGCAAGCAGGTTTTCTACAATGATTCACTAAAATTCAATCATTATGTCGGATTCGCTTTGATTGAAAATAAAGAGACCACACTAATTGATGAAGATTTAAATTTTATTCTCAAAAAACATCCTGAAATAAAATACCCGTCTTTCATTTTTGATACCTTCCACGACATTTATTTTACGGACGAGGAAAATAAATGGCTGGATATAGTCATCACAAACATTGGTGAAATAAAAGATAAATACAAGCAGGCGTTAGCGTATTACGCTTTGTTTCAATCTTGCATAATCAAGCGACCATATAATTTATTTCATCGAAAAAATCTCTATATCAGGACAGCAGAAGTTGAACGAAGTTTCGGCAACAAGAAAACATGGGATACTCCGTTTGAAGATCATTTTCTAAAATTTGTTGAAGAAGCAAACAATGCCGTGTTTGATAATGGCAAAAAAAATCAAGCATTTCATTCAGATATTTTTGATTTAACAATTCCGAAAATTGACCTTGTTTATATTGATACGCCATATATTTCTGCAAAGGGTATGGGCGTAAATTATTTTGATTTTTACCATTTTTTAGAAGGCATTGTTTTCTATAACGAGTGGTCAAAACTAATTGATGATAATTCAAAACATAAAAAGATAAAAAACGGCAAAAATGAATGGTGCAACAAGGGCGAGATACACGGCGCCTTTGAGCGATTATTTGACAAATTCAAAAATTCAATTTTGGTGGTTTCCTATCGTGATGATGGCACCCCAACGATATCTGAATTGGTAAATATGCTCAAAAAACACAAAAAATCCATAGAAGTTAAAAAGCTGGACTATAAATATGTTTTGAGTAATGGAAACTCAAAGGAAGTTTTAATTATTGCCGCTTAATTATGAACAATATCGCCGAAAAATACACAAAACAAATAGATATTTTACTTAAAGAAATTAAGGGTCTTTCAGTGATGCGTAAAACTTTTAGCAAGTTAGATATTTCTCTTGTTGAAGAAGACAGCGAAGCCCCAAAGGTTCATGAAGCATATGGATCAACCCTGAATATACTTTCAAATCTTTTCGGTGCGAAAAGTCCACAAGTAAAATCTTTAATAGATCAAAGGAAGCAAATCGTTTCAAAAAAATATTCAACGGAATATGAATTGAGAGAAACTTGCCATTTGGTTTACGGAATTTTAGCAAGTGTAAAAAATGACATCAACGCTGGTTTAATCACTAACATTGTTATTCAAGCGTCGGGTGCAATCATTGGAGATTTTTTGGCTATTGCAAAAAACGAATTAAAAAATGGTAATAAAGATGTTGCAGCGGTTTTGTCATCAGCTGCATTAGAAGATTCTTTAAAAAGAAAGGCGGAAGAATTTAGTATTAAGACAGAGGGCAAGGATTTGAGCCAAATTATAAACGCTCTAAAATCACAAGGAATTTTTAGTGGGGCAGAAACTCCGATCGTTTCGTCTTATGTAAAACTTCGCAATAGTGCTATGCATGCGG
>Ga0075949_107_pt1 | contig 54098 bp, 51 predicted proteins | sample RifGroA2_FD_68013 | JGI IMG/M metagenome (GOLD analysis project Ga0075949, IMG submission 68013) | Parcubacteria bacterium GW2011_GWA2_43_13
AACATTCTTTATAGCTCAGACCTCACCCTACCCTCTCCTATCTCAGGAGAGGGTTTACGATGCTGTATGTTCAGAACTCATACGTGTGGAGAGCTTACAAAAAGTGACCGAGGAAAATTAGTAACATTAGCCGGTTGGGTGCACGCGCGACGGGATCACGGTGGCGTGATTTTTGTTGATCTGCGCGATCGGTACGGATTAACGCAAATCGTTGCGAATCCGGAAATGAATAAACAAGCGACGCAAGCATTAGATAAAGTACGGAGCGAGTTTGTTATCCAAATAAAAGGCGAGGTGATGGCACGACCTGATGAAATGGTGAATAAAAAACTATCAACTGGTGAGGTTGAAGTGAAGGTGAATGAGGTGGTGATACTTTCAGAAGCCAAGACCCCGCCATTTGAAATTGATGAGCGGGAAAAAGAGAAAATAATCAATGAAGATACGCGGATAGAATACCGGTATCTTGATCTACGGCGAGATAAAAAAAGAGACACTATTATCATGCGCCACAAATTCGTCAAAGCGATACGGGATTTTTTGCATGAGCAAGATTTTATTGAGATTGAAACCCCGATTTTAACAAAAAGCACGCCAGAAGGAGCAAGGGATTATATCGTGCCTTCCCGCCTGCATCCGGGAAAATTTTACGCGCTTCCGCAATCACCGCAACAGTATAAACAGTTATTGATGGTCGCGGGCATGGACAAGTATTTCCAAATCGCGCGCTGTTTTCGGGATGAAGATCAGCGCGGAGACAGACAGCCTGAATTTACGCAATTGGATATGGAGATGTCGTTTGTGGAAAGGGATGACGTGTTAGCATTGGCAGAAAACCTATTTACCACGGTGATTAAACAACTCTATCCTCATAAAAAGTTTTTACAAGAGCCATGGCCACGAATTCCGTATGAAGAAGTGATGCTTAAATATGGCATTGATAAACCGGATTTGCGGTTTCATGATATTATGGTGATTCAAGATATTTCTGATATGGTTGCGGATTGTGGGTTTGAAGTGTTTGCGAAAGCGGTGGCAAGTGGCGGGGTGATTCGCGCGATGGTTGCGCCATCAAAAAATAATAATCAATCACTTTCAAGAAGCCAGATTGATGAATTGACTGAAAAGGCAAAAAAAGAAGGCGCCAAGGGGCTTGCGTATATAGTGGTTGAGCAGGATGGCGTAAAATCTCCGATCACTAAATTTATCGGAGATGAGCTTGCGAAAAAAATTGTCAAAAAAATGTCAGCAGAAGCTGGTGATGTTATCTTTTTTGCGGCTGACACTAAATATATCGCGCAAAATGTGATGGGTGCTATTCGCAATGCATTGTTAAAGCAATTGGAGTTTGTTGAAAACGCGGATTCTGATTTGTTGGCGTTTGCGTTTGTGGTGGATTTTCCATTGTTTGAGGAAGTGAAAAACGATGCCGGTTTCTACGCGCCGTCCCATCATATGTTCACCAGTCCTCGGCCCGAAGATGAACATCTGCTTGCCAAGGATCCGTTCAAAGTAAAGTCATGGCAATACGATATGATTTGCAATGGGTATGAGGTCGGAGGCGGAAGCATCAGGATTCATGATCAGGAATTGCAAAAAAAGATTTTTGAATTGATAGGGTTTACGGAACAACAGGTCGCGTATTTTGCGCATATGCTGACTGCGTTTTCCTATGGCGTTCCGCCGCATGGTGGCATGGCGCCTGGAATTGATCGGTTGGTGATGTTGCTTCAAAACGAGCCGAATATCCGCGAAGTGATGGCATTCCCCAAAAACCAGCGCGCGGAAGATCCGATGATGCACGCGCCATCAGAAGTAGACGACAAACAACTCAAAGAAGCGCATATTGAAGTGGGGAGTAGAAAATAATAGCTCTAATGTTATGGGACCAGAATTTAAGTCATCCGTTGGTTCTGAAAAACAGAATCAGGACTATAGAGAGTTTTGGGATACATTTGATCCGGCCTCCTTTGACATAAACACGATGTTAGATGTCCCGCCAGCATTACATAACGAGATTGCGATAAGGTTGATTGAGAGTGGGTGTGGTGAGGCAGTTGCTTATAATCTGGAAAAGTTTGAAGGATTGGATCATCCAGCTATCGCGAGGAGGTTGATTGAGAGTGGGGGTGGTGCTGCAGTTGCTTATAATCTGGGAAAGTTTGAAGGATTGGATCATCCAGCTATCGCGAGGAGGTTGATTGAGAGTGGGCATGGTTATGCAGTTGCTGTTAATCTGGAAAAGTTTGAAGGATTAGATCATCCAGCTATCGCGATGAGGTTGATTGAGCGTGGGTATGGTGATGCAGTTGCTTATAATCTGGGAAAGTTTAAAGGATTGAATCATCCAGATATCGCGATGAAGTTGATTGAGGGTGGGCGTGGTGATGCAGTTGCTGATAATCTGGAGAAGTTTGAAGGATTGGATCATCCAGATATCGCGATGAGGTTGATTGAGAGTGGGCATGGTGCTGCAGTTGCTTATAATCTGGGAAAGTTTGAAGGATTGAATCATCCAGATATCGCGATGAGGTTGATTGAGAGTGGGTGTGGTCGTGCAGTTGCTCATAATCTGGAAAAGTTTGAAGGATTGAATCAAGGTATCGCGATGAGGTTGATTGAGAGTGGGTATGGTCGTGCAGTTGCTGTTAATCTGTACAAGTTTTCCATTAAAGATGTGGATATTTTGAGAACCGGATTTGAGTTTTTAGCTAGAGATATTATACACAAGAGCTGGGCTGAATTATCCGTGGATAAGAAGAAATTAGTATTTGGAGTATGGGTACGATCACAATTCTCTGATCAATTTCATTTGGAGAATCATTCAACCGACGCGTGGCGTGATTTTCTAACACAAGAAGAGATTTTTGATGACACGACATGGGCGGCATTCCTTAAGAACATTGGCGATATCCGCACAGAAATTCAATCTGTAGGCACGCAGACACCGCTGGATACTAATCAAGTTTCAGTAGGTATTGATTTTGAGCCAGCGATCAATATCCTTCAAGAAGATGCATTTGAAAAACGATTTCAACCCATGACGGAGAGCAGTGAGATAGAACGTGTTATTCGATGCTGGGAAGGGGTAACCCATCTGTTGTGCAAGAAATACAGATTAATACCAAAGGGAATATACGATAGTGTGCATTTGCATTTTGGGTTAAGAAAATGGCAACAGCAAGAAGTAATAAGCCATGTAGCAGAAATTAAACGGTTGATGAGCTATATTGATGTAATCTATAACACCAAAGGCAGGATTCAGATGATGCAGAAAATTGAGGAAAGATTAGTGACCATTGATACGGATGCTATGCAAGGTGGATATGATGCAAGACTCCAGCTTCGTCATATGAGTTTTATCGCTGGGACAGAGAGTAAATCATTTTTTATGAGTTTGATAGAGTATATGAGAGCTGTGATTGCAAGCGACAACTATGGCGCGTTTAGAGAAGACGCGGATAGAATATATGGGTTGGTAGAAGAGATCATTCAAAATGAGATAGGGTATGGCGATGAAGACGCGAAACTTGACGGTGGCTGGGAGAAACGAGCGGTGAAGATGGGCAAAATTAAACCGAAGGAGGGGACATTGGCGTTTATCGTGTCTATAGAAGTGAGAGGTGTGGTATTGAATGAGATTCAAGAGGTACTCAATCGTCGTGTGCGCGTGTTGGCCAAAACACGGTCATAAGTTAAACGACAAACAACTTAAAGAAGCGCATATTAGTACGACAGTTGACAATTAACCATTAAACGATTGACAGCTGGGAATTCGTAATGTATTATATTATAATATTAAATTATCATATTTTTATGTCTACACTTTCTATCCCACTAACCCCCCAACTTGAGACGTTTATTGATGAGCAGGTGCGGCTCGGCAGGGCGGCAAATAAAGCAGATGTGGTACGCAAAGCGCTTCGGCTTTTTGCTGAAGAAGAAGCAGTGGCACAGGTTTTGAGAGCAGAGCAAGAAGTACGAGAAGGAAAATTATTGTCAGGCGATATTAAAGAGCTTGTAAAAAAGTTTTCTGATTAGAATCCTTTGTATGGATATTTTTTACACCCCGGCTTTTACACGGCAGTTTTCCTCGCTTGAGTATGTACTCCAAGAAGAAGCCACTTTGAAAATTGAGCAATTTAAAGATCTTAAGAACCATCAACAGTTGAGAGTTCATAAGCTCAAGGGGCATCTTTCCGGACGATATAGTTTTTATGTGAATTATCGGTATAGAATAGTTTTTGTGTATCAAGGAAACGATGTGGCTATTTTGCTTGCGATTGGAGATCATGAAGTATATACATAACATTGCGCTATGCGGTTATCGGTTCTTCAGCGATATATTCTCAAACAGTGCTTTATTATGGGAGGCAAGTATGGGAGGCGTACGCCTCAAAAATGGTTTATCGAAAGTGTGTCTCTTACTCCTGATGGGAAAAAAGCCGCATGGAAAGTAATAGAAGATCAGCAAATGAAGTTGTTAAAATAAAAGGCGACACGAAATGCGCGAATACAACACACGAATGACACAAAAATAAACATATGCCAAAGATTATTTTCCCTGAATTGTCGTATAGAATTACTGGTATTTGTTTTAAAGTGCACAAGGAATTAGGACGATTTTGTTCAGAAATGCAATATGCAGACAAACTCGAAAAAATATTGCTTCAAGAAAAGATGCTGTATGTTAGAGAATGTGATATGAGAAAAATAGAGATGACAGCCGCTCGTGGAAATAGGGTCGATTTTTTAATAGAGGATAGTATTCTTTTAGATGTTAAAGCAAAAAAGTTCATTACGAAAGAAGATTATATTCAGATGTTACGGTATTTGAAATGGGGAAAGAAGAAGTTAGGAGTGATTGTGAATTTTCGTCATACATATCTTAAGCCCAAGCGGGTGATTAATAACGAATTTGAATAAAACTCGTTTCGCGTCATTCGTGTGATTTTCGAGTTTTTAGCGTCGCTTATATGCATTCAGTAACACTTGAGCAATTTGAAGGGCCGATGGATTTGTTGTTAAACATGATTGAGGGCAAGAAATTGGATATCAGCGATATATCGCTTGCTGATGTGTGCGATCAGTATGTTCACTACATTGAGGCCCATACTCATGAAATCAGTCCTGATGAGTTGGCTGATTTTTTAGTGATTGCCTCGCGGTTGCTGATGCTGAAAGTGCGTCTGTTGTTGCCGTATTTGGTTCCAGAAGAGGAAGAAGATGAGGCCTCGCTTGAACAACAGTTGAAAATGTATAAATTGTATTATGATGCGGCGCGCGAGTTGGGAAACAGGGATAATGGCATGCCGATTATGTTCTTACGTTGTGCGCCTCGTATGCCGATTCATAAAGAATTCAAGCCGGATGAACGTATTACGCTTGATTTTTTGGCACTGACATGTGAACATCTTATTAACCATCTGCCGTTTATTCGTCTTCCTCAACAGATTTTGAAAAAAGGATTGAATATAAAACAGCGCATAGAGGATTTGCGCGCGTTACTTTCAACGATTAAAAAAGAGGTGTCATTCAGTCATATCACGAAACGAGCAGAGAATAAATTGGATATTATTATTTTTTTTATCGCGCTTCTTGAGTTAGTAAAACAGCAAGAAGTTCATTTGACGCAAGAAACGGTATTTGAGGAGATTACTATTATTCGGCGCTAAAAGATTGTTGTTATTTTCTATGAATGCAAAATTAGTCATTGAAGCGTTGTTGTTTGTGGCCGGAAAGCCATTGTCATATAAAAAGTGCGGATCGATCCTGTCTATCTCTGCGAATGATGTTAAAAAGATTATCAAAGAACTTCAAACGGAATATTACGATGCAAAACGGGGCATGGCGATTATTACCACAGAGATGGAATGCCAGATGACAACAGCACCAGACGTGGCTGATGTTGTGCAAGAATTTTTTTCTGCGGAACAAGAAACGAAATTGACACCACCATCACTTGAAGCATTAACAGTGATTGCGTATCGCGGACCAATGACAAAGCAGGAGTTGGAATATATTCGAGGGGTCAACTGCTCGCTTATTCTTCGCAATCTTTTAATTCGCGGATTTATTGATGAGCGTGTTGATGAAAAAATCGGACTATCAGTTTATTCTGTTACGCTTGATTTTTTAAGTTATATGGGAGTTGCGGACGTGTCGGCATTGCCACGGTATGAGGAACTTTCTCATCATCCTGATTTGGAAGACTTTTTAGCGCAACAGGGTGATATGTAAATACAATGACAAAGAATAAAAGAATTGTTCTATTATTGATAACAATACAACAATAAAGCAATATAACAATTTCGTGTTTTTTTATGTTATTATCTTTTTTAGCACTGCTATGGTCATGGTCGCTTGGGAGTAATCCAGGTATTCAATCTCAACCCGTGCTTTTGCAACCTATTGTCGAGCAGAGTAGTATCGGACCCCAACGGGTGAATCCTGAAAATCTTGGTATTGTTGTAACCGCTTTATCTGCGATTGCGGTAGATGAAAAAACAGGCGCTGTGTTATTTGAAAAAAATGCTGATCAGGAGCGGCCGCTTGCGAGTTTAACAAAATTATGGACGGCAAAGGCCGTGAAGCAAGTACTGAAGGACCCTCAATCCATTATTACCATGACGCAAGCGGATAATCGCAACGGCAGTGCGCGTAGAGTGTATGCAGGAGAGCGCGTTGCGTTGAATGACGCTATTGCGCTGATGATGATTGCGTCTGACAACTCCATGGCTGTGGCCTTAAGCAGGGTTGCTTCGCAACAAGAGAATATCGCTGTGTCGGAGTTGTTAAACAATATTTCAACATCGCTTGAGATTATTCATACGGATATCCAAGAGCCGACCGGGCTTTCGGCGAATAATATTTCCACTGCGCGTGATGTCGCGCATATGGCTCAAACTATTTTTTCCGATAAGGAGCTGACAACTCTTTTGGGTATGCCGGAGTATCAGTTTCGCATACAAGGATCGAATCGGCTGGTGCGTTTTGACAATACGAATAAATTACTTGCTCAAGATTGGCCGTATATCATTGCCGGTAAGACCGGTTTTACAGAAGAGGCAGGTGGAAATTTAGTTGTGCTTGCCCAAGATGAAAGTGGCAATCGTATTATTATTGCCGTGATGGGGAGCGCTTCAAATGAGGATCGGTTTCAAGATGTTAAAAATATTATTCATTGGGTGTTTGGTAATTGGGAGTGGAAAAAGAGTGGAGAAGCGCAGTAGTCATGGCAGGCGTTTTAAGATATACTATCTGTAATGACACAGTTCAAATGACACATTAGAAAAGGTTGTTTGATATTTGGGTTTTGTTATTATCTTTCGTATGTTTAAAGCGCCGTTTTTAGTTGCGAATTGGAAAATGAATTATGGCATTAAGCAAGCTGTTCAAGTCACGGCTGATATTGTTGTTGGCCTTCGGGGTATGCGTCGAAAAGGTCAATTAGTGCTGTGCCCGTCTTATCCCGCGCTATTGAGTGTTAAACAGACCATTGGCGATGAGAGTATTTCATTAGGTGCGCAAGATCTATCAGGTCAAGATCGTGGCGCATTCACTGGCGAGGTTGCGCCGTGGATGATCAAAGAGGCCGGCGCGGAGTATGTGATTATTGGTCATTCTGAACGCAAAAAATATTTTAGCGAAACAAATGAGAGTATTAATAACAAAGTTAAAAATGCGTTGAAAGAAGGATTAACTCCGATTATTTGTGTGGGAGAAACATTTGAAGAGCGCCAAGAGAATCAAAAAGATCATGTTGTGTTGAGGCAGGTGCAGAATGCGCTTGACGGGGTAAAGGTGAGTCCTATCAACCCGATTATTATTGCGTATGAGCCGGTATGGGTGATTGGTACGGGCCAGGCGATTGAACCGAGCGATGCCGAATATATGCATACACTGATTCGTCAAGTGTTGATTGATTTATATCCCTTGGTTGTAGTGGATCATCATACAGCCATTTTGTATGGCGGAAGCGTTGACGAAAATAATGTTGATGAGTTTTGCGACAAAGAGCATATACAAGGGTTTTTAGTCGGATCGGCAAGTTTGCACAGTCAGCAGTTTTTAAAGATTATCGAAAAAGTTTGTAAAGAGAGTTCTGCACAGTCATAGTCATACTCATACTTTACCGTCTCTATGTTTATCACGTTTGTATTATTAATAGGAATTATCGCGTGCCTTGCTTTTGTTGTTGGCATTGTGTATCGAAAGCTTCCTCATGTTTCCAATGTTGATGTGAGTTCGTTAAAGCAAGAAAAGCAGAGGAATGTCAAAAGATCGCTGACAGAAGAACGGCTCAAGCGTAAAATAGTTGCTGTTACCGGCAAGGTGACATCTTTTTTTGCTCCGCATGTTATGCGGCATTCATCACGCGTGAAAGAAAAAGTGCAGGCAATTCAAAAAAAACATACTGAAATGGTAAAAGAAAAACAGAAAAAAGATATTAAGGCCGCCGGAAAACACGCGACCGGGGAGCATATTCAAATACTGATTCAAACAGCGCGCGGGTTTATTGATCAAGAGGAATATGATTCTGCTGAAGAAAAACTTCTTGAAGCATTAGGATTTGATAAAAAAAGGGTTGATGTGTATCGTGTATTGGCAGAATTGTACGAGAGGGAAAAGGAATATCAGCAAGCATGGGAAACCATGACCTATGTATTAAAAATTGAAAACGGGAATATTGAGCCCGAGGATCTTGCGTTTGCCGGTGAGTGCGCGTCTGCGATGGAAGATTATCCTAAAGCGCGCGAGATGTTCGAGAAAGCGCTTGAAAAAGAGCCGGAAAATCCTAAATACCTTGACCGTCTTCTCCGGCACTGTATACTGCTTAAAGATAAAAATACTGCATGGGATGTGTATGGCCGGCTCAAAAAAGCAAATCCGGAGAACAAGAAATTGGATGAATATCTCATTGCAGTGAAAGAACTTTAGTTGTTGTTGGATAGTTGACATATGATCCTTGACAAGACATACTGTGTGTTATCGTTTTTTGTTATTGGTTTATTGTGATACTTGCCGTTGTAGCTCAGCTGGTAGAGCACTTCCATGGTAAGGAAGGGGTCGCCGGTTCAATCCCGGCCAACGGCTCCATAGTAAAAAATTCGAAATCAAAGTCAGGAAATAGTGGAGACAAAACGAAATGTTTCATTTCGTTTTGAGAGGAGGAAGGTATGCAAGCTGAAGTTTTTGAGTGAACTCAAAAACGGAAGCTGGGATACACTTCCGACGAGGGTGGGTACTCAAGCGGTCAACGAGGGCAGACTGTAAATCTGCTGGCCTCCGGCCTCCATAGGTTCGAATCCTATCCCACCCAGTACATTACATTCGACATTCGAAGCACGAAACAGTCAAAACAAAATGAAATGCTTGCATTTCGTTTTGAGAGGAGGAAGGTATGCAAGCTGGAGTTTTTGAGTTCACTCAAAAACGGAAGCTGAAATACTCTTCTGACGAGAGCCACCTTAGCTCAGCTGGTAGAGCAACGGTTTTGTAAACCGTGGGTCCGCGGTTCGAGTCCGCGAGGTGGCTTTGCGTTCCCGCTCCTTTCCAAGGAGAGGGGTAGGGTGAGGTAATTTTTAATAATGATTTATTACTATATAACTATATGTCCCAAGACAACATGATTAAGTTAGAGTGCACAAATTGCAAGCGGGTGAATTATCACAGTCACAAGAATAAGAAAACACTTAAAACCCGGCTGGAAGTAAAAAAACACTGCAAGTATTGCAAAATGCACGTAATACACAAGGAAACAAAGTAATGTGCGACGCATCGTCGTTCCCTCTCCTTAATAAGGAGAGGGTTAGGGTGAGGTTTCCGTGCTTCGGGTTTTGAATTTTCCGCCCTTCGGGCGGGTGAGGGGGCGTAATTTAATGGTAGAATGCCGTTCTCCAAAAGCGGATGCGTAGGTTCGATTCCTACCGCCCCTGCCAAAAAAATAGAATCGCCGTTTTCGTCAAAATTTTGAGCTTTGAAATAATTATGGCAAACAGTAATCTTACAAACGCAAAAAAAGTAAAGAATGACGAGTTCTATACCCAGTTCGGCGATATTCAGAAAGAGATTGAAGCGTATTTGGAATACAACCCCGATGTATTCCGCGGCAAAGTAGTGTATTGCAACTGCGACGATCCGTTTGAGAGTAATTTTTTTCGCTATTTCGTGCTCAATTTCAATAAGCTTGGATTGAAACAGCTTATCACTACCAGCTACAAACCCTCGCCCATAGCAAATACGCAAATAGGGTTGTTTGGTGATGATAAGACCCTCACAAAATCAAAAGGCCGTCCAAAGGTAAACGCCAACAAGTTTATTATCAACGAAGTTGGTGACATAGACGGCGACGGCGAGTTCAACTTGAAAGATGTTGCTAAGCAGCTAAAAGCAAACAAACATAACGAATGGACGCCATTAGAAGGCGAAGGCGACTTCCGTAGCGATGAATGTATAAGTATACTTAAACAATCCGACATAGTGGTAACAAATCCGCCGTTTAGTTTGTTTCGCGAATATGTTAAACAACTTTTTGACTACAATAAAAAGTTTGTGATTATTGGAAACATGAATGCGATTACATATAAAGAAATTTTTCCATTAATCAAAAATAATAAGTTGTGGTTAGGAAATGGTTTCCGTGCTGGTAATGCTTACTTTTCTACCCCTTTTGCAAAAGAATATGGGGAAGGAATATACAATCCCGAAACGGGCCTAGTGAAATTCCGCAATGTTTGTTGGTTTACAAATCTTGACCACGGGCGTCGTCATCAACCGTTGCCACTTATGACAATGGAAGATAATTTAAAATTCAGCAAACACAAAGAAATTAAAGGCAAAAAAGCGTATGATACATATGACAATTACGATGCCATAGAAGTGCCGTTTACCAATGCAATCCCAAGCGATTATAGCGGCGTAATGGGTGTGCCGATCAGTTTTTTAGATAAATACAATCCTGACCAGTTTGAGATTATAAAATTTAGACACGGCGATGACGGAAAAGATTTGCGATTAAAAAAAGACGGATCATGCCCCTATTTTAGAGTTTTAATGAGACATAAGAAAAAATAGTATGAAAAATAATACTTCATTGGCTATTTTTGAAACTCATAAAATTCGCCGTTATTTTGATGAAAAAACGGAAATTTGGTATTTTTCAGTTATTGATATTGTGGCGGCTCTGACGGAACAATTAGATTTTCAATTGGCAAGAAATTATTGGAAAGTCCTGAAAATCCGCTTGGTAAAAGAAGGAAGTGAAGTGGTTACAAAATGTAACCGGTTGAAAATGATAGCTCAAGATGGCAAGATGCGAGAAACTGATGTCGCTGATGTGGAAACTATTTTGCGCCTGATTCAATCAGTTCCCAGTAAAAAAGCCGAACCGATAAAATTATGGTTGGCAAAGGTTGGCTATGAACGGGTGCAGGAAATGAGTGATCCGGAAAAGGCGCTTAATCGCAGTCGCGAGTATTGGCAGAAAATGGGAAGAGATCCAAAGTGGATTCAGCAAAGAATGATGGGGCAGGAAATCAGAAATAAATTAACGGATTATTGGAAAGACAATGAGGTGCGAGAAAAAGAAGAATACGCCATTTTGACGAATATTATTCATCAGGAATGGAGCGATTTGACGGTGAAAGAACATAAGGGTTTAAAAAAATTGAAACGGGAAAATCTGCGCGACCATATGACGGACGCGGAGTTGGTCTTTACGGCTTTGGCGGAACTTTCTACACGGCAGATCTCCGAGACGATGAATACAAAAGGATTGGAGGAAAATAAAATTCCGGCGAAAAAAGGCGGACAAGTGGCGAAAAACGCGCGCTTGGAATTGGAACAAAAAACCGACAAGAAAGTGGTGAGTGGCAGAAATTTTAAACAGCTGTCGGAACAAAAAAAGTTAAAAGGTAAATAGTATTAGATGCTAAAATCTCCATTAAGCAATAAAATAATATGAAAACAACTTTAAAGACCAACATTACTGTTAAGGATATTTGCGAAGGGTTTGTCTACAACGAACTGGAGGGCAAGGGGTTATTTGGCTTTGGGGGCAAGCTCACTATTCAGCCGGAGTATCAGCGCAACTATATCTATGCCGAAGGCGACGGTAAAAGAGAGATGGCTGTTATTGAATCAATACTTAAAGGTTATCCAATAGGTTTGATTTATTTTAATAAGGTTTCTGAAAATAATTTAGAAGTTTTGGACGGGCAACAACGCATCACCAGTGTTGGGCGTTTTGTGACTGACAAATTTGCCATCCAAGATGAAAACGGTAACCCGCAAAACTTTTTCGGCATGGCACAAGACAAGAAAACCAAGATTTTGGGAACAAAACTGCTTATTTATGAATGCGAAGGGACAGAAAGCCAGATAAAAGAGTGGTTTAGGACAATCAATATTGCCGGTGTTCCACTTAATCCCCAAGAGTTGCTTAATGCCGTGTATTCAGGACCATTTGTAACGCTCGGCAAAGAAGAGTTTAGTAATAGCCAAAACTCTAATATCCAAAAATGGAGCGCGTATGTATTGGGTAGCACTAATAGGCAAGATTTTTTGGAATGTGCTCTGGAATGGGTAAGTAAGAGCAATATCGGCGATTATATGAGCAGTCATAGATATGACGCAAATATTATTGAGCTGAAAAAGTATTTCAGCAGTGTGATTGACTGGGTATTTAGTGTGTTTATTGATGTGGAAAGTGAGATGCGTGGACTGGAGTGGGGACGGTTGTATGAGCAATACCATAAAAAATCATATAATCCAAAAAAGGTTTGGGAAGAAGTGCAAAAACTATATGGCGATCTGTATGTCAAAAATCGCAAAGGTATTTTTGAGTTTATCTTAGGTGGTTCTACTGATACGAAATTGCTTGAGGTTAGGGTCTTTGATGACGCAACCAAAAAATCATCATACAAAGAACAAACAACTAAAGCAGATAAAAAAGGTGAATCAAACTGCTCACACTGTGCTATTGGACATGATGCCAATAAAGAAACAATTTGGAGTATAAATGACATGGATGCCGACCATGTAACGGCTTGGAGTAAGGGCGGCGCAACTTCGGCAAAAAATTGCCAGATGTTGTGTAAGACACACAACCGAGCAAAAGGAAATCGGTAATGCAAACAAGATAATTGAATAAAATCTGGAAAATAAAACCTTATGGGACTGTCGCCGAATGCCATATTTGGCATAAAACCTTAAATTTCGGTAAATTTCTCCGAACAATTTTTCGCTAATGTATCCACATTACCTCAAAATTCTTCGTAAAAATTTCCTCGAAATTTAAGATTTTCTCCTCAAAAGAGCATTCGGCGACAGCCTCCTTATATAAAAATTGTGGCCGAAAGTATTAAATTTGTGCTAAAATGAGAAGATCTAAAACATTAACTAACAACTAATTAAAAACATATGAAGAAATTTATTGTTTTGTATCATGCGCAAAAAGGTGCAATGGAAGAAATGGGCAAGATGAGTATTGAACAGCAAAAAGCCGGTATGGATATGTGGATGGAGTGGGGTAAAAAGTGTGGTAGCGGGTTAATTGACATGGGGACTCCACTTGGCAATGCTCATTCTATGAGCAAAGACAACCATGGACCAAGTGGTAGTGATGTAGTGGGTTATTCTATGTTACAAGCAGAATCTATGGGAGAAGTAAGAAAAATGATAGAGGGACACCCACACCTTATGATGCCTGGGTCATGCTCAATTGAAGTACACGAATCTTTGCCAATTCCGGGAATGTAAACAAATTAAATTTGATAGTATACAACTATGAAAAATCTTTCTTTATTTTTAAGGGGGTTGATTCAGGCGATTATTGCTGTGGCGTATATTGTGCTTGTAGTGTCTATTATGTCGCAGAAGCAGAAATGGGTTGGCCCTAACCCAGAAGTTATTACTGGCACTCTTATGTTATTGCTGTTTGTGGTATCTGCTACAGTGATGGCACTCGTCGTGTTCGGAACACCAGTGATATGGTATATTGACGGCAAGAAAAAGGAAGCCATTCGTTTGGTGCTGTATACCATCGGATCATTGGCAGGTATTTTGATCATTGCCTTTATCTTTGCTGGGTTTCTTTTTTAGCCCCCCTTAACCATTGACTTTTCGTCAGCGAATAAGTAGAATAGGGTATCAGTTATCGCCACTGGTTTCCAGTGGTTTTTCTATGCCATCAATTCGAAATATTGCCATTATCGCTCACGTTGACCACGGGAAAACAACCTTAGTTGACGCTCTTTTGCGTCAGGCGCATACAAAACTTTCCAAAGACGCGGCCGCGTCTGATTTAATCATGGATTCAAATGATATCGAGCGCGAGCGCGGCATTACCATCTTTTCCAAAAACGCGTCAGTGATGTGGCAGGATGTAAAAATCAATATTATTGATACTCCGGGCCATGCCGATTTTGGCGGCGAGGTGGAGCGGGTGCTTTCTATGGCCGATGGTTGTTTGTTATTGGTTGATGCAAAAGAAGGTCCCATGCCCCAAACACGGTTTGTGCTCAAAAAGGCGTTATCGTTAAAACATAAAATTATTGTGGTCATTAATAAAATAGATAAAAGCGATGCAAATCCTGATCATGCTTTGGATAAAACATTTGATTTATTCGTTGAACTTGGGGCTGATGATCGCGCTCTTGATTTTCCCATTGTGTACGCATCGGCAAAACAAGGCAAGGCCGGGCTTGAAGCGGATATCACAACCATGAATGATATTACTCCGTTGTTCGATGTTATTTTAAAACATATTCCCGCTCCTACGGGCAATGCGCAAGAATCGCTTCAGATGCTTATCACCTCTCTTTCATCTGATGATTTTAAAGGGAAAATCGGTATTGGCAGGATTTATAACGGCACCATGCGCAAAGGACAGGAGATTGTTCATATCAATCGCGTAGGGGTCCATGCGGTAGCTCGCATTACATCGTTGATGACATTTATTGGATTAGAGCGTGTTGAAGTTGAGAGCGCAGAGGCAGGTGATATTGTAGCGCTCGCCGGAATTTCTGATATTACAATAGGTGAGACCATTGCGGATAAAGAGAATCCCAAAGCATTGCCCTTGCTTTCTGTTGATCAGCCGACAGTGAAAATGGTATTTACGGTTAATAATTCCCCGTTTGCCGGCACTGAAGGCACATACAGCACATCTCGCCAAGTTCGCGAACGGCTTGCTCAAGAACTGCAAACAGATGTTGCATTGCGTATTGAAGATAGCGATGACGGAGCATGGACTGTTTCAGGCCGAGGCGAGCTTCACTTGGCTATTTTTATTGAACGCCTGCGTCGCGAGGGGTACGAGTTTCAGGTTGGACGGCCACATGTTATTGCAAAAGAAGTTGACGGGAAAACAATGGTTCCGTATGAATGGCTGACAATTGAGGTTCCGGAAGAGTATTCAGGACTTGTGATTGAAAATATCGGCAAGCGGAATGGCGTTATGCAGGATATGAAAGTTGAAAATGGAGTTGCGTTTATGGAATTTTTAATTCCAACGCGCGGGTTATTTGGGTATCGTAATGAATTTTTAACAGAGACGCGCGGTTTGGGGATTATGCACAGTATTTTTTACCAGTATCAGCCAGATGTAGCGAATTGGCGTGAACGCGAGCAGGGCTCTCTTGTTGCCACAGAAGCAGGTGTTACAAATTTGTACGGCTTATTAAATATTCAAAATCGTGGTATATTGTTTTTAGGGTCTGCAGTAAAGATTTATAAAGGTCAAGTCGTGGGCCAGCACTCGCGGTCTGGGGATTTGCAAGTGAACGCATGCAAAGCAAAAGAACTTTCTAATATGCGTTCAAAGGGCGATGGGCCAACTGAACATTTTGATGTTCCACGCGTTATGTTATTGGAAAACGCATTGCAGTATATTGGTGATGATGAAATGGTGGAAGTGACTCCTCTTAATGTTCGCATAAGAAAAATTGTTCTTGATAAAGATGACGAACGCCGCAGAGCGCGGGGGATGACAAAATAGATATGAATATATCACAACGCATGGCTTTATGTCTTATGCTTTTTCTACTGACAGCAGGGGTGTTTTGTTTATCCTCTGTGGCTTTGGCCACAAAAAATCCAAGGCCTGACGCCACTATCACCCATCACAGCGCTTCTTTTGTGTGTCCGATGCAAATGCCTACTCCGTTTGATTCTCATATGATACCATTTGCTGGTACTATCATTCCTCAAGACGTTGTATCGTTTTTCCTCTTTTTTGCAGTGTTACTGGTTGTTGTTGTGAGCTTGAATGAACGCTATCGTTTTTATATCCAACAGTTATTATCATCATATGGGGGTCTTAAACAGTTTTCTTATTGGGCAGAACTTTTTGCCAAGGGGATATTGCATTCAAAAATTTTTGCATAATACACACAGCGAGGAATACGCATATATGCAATGATACACATTGTCTGCCTTCCTCGTTTTTTTAGTTCTATACAAGAGTCGTAGAGACGGGGTTCCCGCCAAAGGCGGGCAAGAACCCTATCTCTACGAGAAGGATATGTTAATAGTAACAGAAATTAATAGCGATAGCGTAGAACTATGAAAGTATTCACTTTTAAAGTGCAGGGCATGACATGCCAGAGTTGCGAGGTGCTGATAGAAGACATGGTAAAAGAATTGGACGGCGTGACAAAAGTTTCATTGAATTTCCGAACAGGACGGATGAAGGTTGTAACCGACGGCAGGGCAGTAACAGCAAAACAAATTCATCACATGGTTTCTGATCATGGATACCACGTTTACGATGAGCAAACGCAGGTAACTCCGGCCCATTCTCAAGAACGTGAGCCAGTTGACATTGGCGAGTTGATTATCATTGCTCTTATTATCGGTATTGTGTTCATCTTTTTGCGCGGAGCCGGAATTATTAACCTCGGCCGTTTTAGTGTTGCAGAGGGGGCGAGCTATGGTGTGATTTTTCTTGTTGGTCTTCTTGCCGCAAGCTCGAGTTGTATTGCTGTTGCAGGCGGGTTGCTGTTAAGTTCTGCGGCTACCTATCACAGCAAGCATCCTAACGCGTCTCGCAAACAGCGATTTGTCCCGCATCTCTTGTTTAATATCGGAAGAATCGCGTCGTACACACTATTTGGCGGGTTGATCGGGTTAGTTGGGAAGGCGGTAACTATTCCTCCTCAAGTTATTGGATTATTGATGGTTCTTGCGAGTGCTGTGATGGTTGCGATGGGATTGAAGGTTTTGAGGATTGTTGATATTACCCGATATATTCATATCCCTATCCCAAAAGTGTTCGCGCGCATGGCGCATAATAGGAAGGAATCATCTTCAGGCATTGCTCCGTTATTTCTTGGCGCAAGTACGTTTTTTCTGCCATGCGGGTTTACGCAAGCATTGCAAGTGTATGTATTGACTTTGGGCAGTTTTACGCAAGGAGCGCTGATCATGCTTGTGTTTGCTTTGGGAACTGCGCCTGCTCTGCTATCATTGGGTGCTCTTACCAGTGTTACACGCGGAGTAACTCAAAAGTATGTAATGAAGTTTGCAGGCGTGTTGGTAGTTCTCCTTGGCATCTTTACCATCCAGAATGGCATGGCACTGGCAGGGATTCGTATCTCATTGCCTGAAAGCAGTTCTTCTCAAAATGGCGCGTCTGCTCAAGTAAAGATTGAAAACGGAGTTCAAATTGTAGAAATGGCAGTTACGCGCAGGGGATACGAACCGAACAATTTTATTGTTCAGCGCGGGATGCCTGTGAAATGGAAGATTGACGGCCAGTTTGTGTACGGGTGCCAGGCGTTTGTTACTGTCCCCTCGATTGGACTCTCTCGGCAGATTGATGAAGGCGCTAATGTGATAGAATTTACTCCTAAAAAAGCAGGGAAGATGGCGTTTATGTGTTCTATGGGTATGTATCGAGGCACGTTTAACGTTGTTGATGCTCTGTAGCCAATATCCCCCTTCCCCTATGTATAGGGGAAGGGGGATTGTTATCTATGAAAACCATAACATTCAAAATTACAGGTATGCACTGCGCATCATGCGCGATAAAAAATGAAAAATCGCTTAAAAAGATTGAAGGCGTGATGTCCGCTGTTGTGAATTACGCACTGAATTCGGCAACTGTTGAATATGATGAGTTGCGCGTGCAAGAGATGCAGATTCACAAAGCTATTCAAAAAAACGGATATACAGTAGAAATGGATCATGCTGATCATAATGAAACAACAGGCGGTCATCATCATCTGTCAGGGGCCGATGATGTGAAAAAAACAAAAATCAAAGCATTGATTGCAATAATGCTTGCGCTTCCAACACTGATTATTGCAATGGGGAAATTGACTTTTGGCCCAGAGATATTAGGAGAGCCATTATCCATGTGGATTGAATCCTTGTTAGGTACGATAACTGTTATCGTTATTGGTTGGCAATTTCATCGCGGCATGGTGAAACAGGCGCTTCACGCGTCTGCAAATATGGATACGCTCATATCAGTAGGGACACTTTCTGCGGTTATTTTTAGCTGGTGGAATGTTGTGATTGGAGCAGAGACGCGGTATTTTGAAACAGGCGCGGTTATTGCGGCCTTGATTTTGTTGGGGAAATTTTTTGAAGCGCGATCTCGCGGGCAGGCGAGTGAAGCGATTGAAAAACTTCTTAAATTGGGAGCAAAAACCGCGCGTCGTATCATGAATGGAGTTGAGGAAGACATTCCTATTGAAGAGGTAAAGATAGGAGATATTCTTTTAGTAAAACCGGGTGAAAAAATCCCGACTGACAGCGTTGTTGTATCTGGTGAATCTGCAATTGATGAATCCATGCTCACCGGTGAAAGCGTTCCGGTTGATAAAAAAATAGATGACCAAGTATTTGGCGCGACAGTGAATACGAATGGCGCGTTGACAATAAAAGCTGTTAAAATTGGCAACGAAACCGTGCTGGCGCAGATTGTGAAAATGGTATCAGACGCGCAGACGCAAAAAGCTCCGATCCAAAAATTGGCAGATAGTATATCTGGAATTTTTGTGCCAGTTGTTATTGTACTTGCTATTATAACCGGCATTGTATGGTATGTGATTTCCGGCTCAATAGAGCCGGCGCTTGTGAACGCGGTTGCCGTATTGGTGATTGCGTGTCCATGCGCGTTAGGGCTTGCAACGCCGACAGCGATTATGGTTGGCACGGGCAGGGGAGCAGGTCTTGGTATCTTAATTAAAAATGGGGAATCGCTTGAGCGGGCAAAACGGATTGATGCGGTTATGTTTGATAAAACAGGGACGCTGACAGTTGGTAAACCGGTTGTGACGGATATCATTTTTGTAGAGACGTCCCGTGGGGACGTCTCCGATGAGACGCGGCAACGCCACGTCTCTACAGAACGCGACCTTCTCCAAATCGCGGCAAGTGTTGAAGCGTTATCAGAACATCCTCTTGCTCAAGCAGTTGTAAATAAAGCAAAAGAGATGAGTGCTGAGATTTTTTCAGCTCAAAATTTTCAAGCCATTTCAGGTAAAGGGGTACAGGCAGTAGTTGATGGGAAGATGGTACTCATTGGAACCATGACATTTATGACTGATAACAGCATTGACGCTACGAGCATTGAATCGCAAAAATCAGTATTAGAATCGCAGGCAAAAACAGTGTTTATTGTTGCATTAGATAGTGTGGTTATTGGGTTGATTGCTGTTGCCGATACCATAAAAGAAGATGCAAAAGAAGCAGTTGAGATGTTGAAAAAAATGCACATTGATCCGGTGATGATTACAGGTGATAATCAAAAAACAGCACAAGCAATTGCGAATCAATTGGGCATTACCAATGTTCGGGCAGAAGTTTTGCCGCAAGATAAAGCGCGCGAAGTAAAAGCATTACAAGAACAAGGTAAAAAAGTCGCGTTTGTGGGTGATGGGATCAATGATGCTCCTGCGTTAGTGCAAGCAGATTTGGGCATTGCTATGGGAACAGGCACTGATATCGCGATTGAAGCAGGCAATATTGTGCTGGTAAAAGGCGATCCGCGCAAAGCAGTGGAGGCATTGCGTTTAGCGCACGCGACCTTTAGAGGCATTCAACAGAATTTATTTTGGGCGTTTGTGTATAACATCATCGGCATTCCGTTAGCGGCGTTGGGATTTTTAAACCCGATTATCGCAGGCGGAGCAATGGCGTTTAGTTCGGTAAGCGTGGTGCTTAATTCTTTGCGATTGAAGCGGGTGAAGTTGTAATTTCATCTCCCCCTCATTGATAAGGAGGGGGGATGGGGAGGTAAAAAAATAGTCCTGCCGACTGGGTGATGTTGAGGTTCACCAAGTCGGCAGGACAGCCCTGTCAGGAAGAGTATGTCGCCACTCTTCCTGACTCGAACGTGCATTCGTCGAGAGCAGTCATCCCTGATGCTGTATGATGTTCTGCTCTGTCCAGATGGGCAGTTCCTATCAACACTACTCTGATGATCAACTCTTCTTCTTCTTTCTCAACCCTCCTTACCGCCACCTCGTCCCAAATGATGTGGAAGCGAGGATAAGGATTCGCATTGATTGGACGAACCCAGCCAGCCGGAATCGAGAATCGTCGTTTGAGTTTCGGAATCGAAAATTCGATTCGCGGAGGCAACTCAAATCTCGATTTTGGCGCGGGCCTGTACTCGCAATCCTTCATCCAATCGGTGAGCGATGCATCGAAACACCCTTCCCCAAGAGGAAGAGGAACGCGTGCTCCTGCCTTTCGCTTGGCACGAATTTTTTTAGTAGGATGCCCATTTTTCCCTACGAGTTCGAGTTCAATAGAGACGAACGAATTCGTGGTTTCATGATAGTACCGGTTCATGATACCTTCTCCTTTTGAGTTGACTCGCAAACGGAAGCGAGTATGGTATTAAAACAGATGAGTATTATTTGTCAAATTTGTTGATATTCATTGTATTTTAATGTTTTTAGATGTATGATATTAGGAATATCAGAGTAAATTAATCCACAATATTCCTATGAAATTTGAACTTTCGCAACTTCCCTACGCGTATAACGCGCTTGAGCCATATATTGATGCTCAAACCATGGAGATTCACCACGCAAAGCATCATCAGGCATATATTGATAAACTCAATACAGTAGTTGAAAAATATTCCACGCTCGCTGATATGAGTGTTGAGGATTTGCTTAAAACTCTTAAAACGCTTGAAGTAGATGAAGTAGATAGAATTGCGATACAAAATCATGGTGGTGGCCATGCTAATCATGCGTTTTTTTGGGATAACATGGCGCCACAAAAACAGGGCGATGAAACACTGAAATCAGATATCGAATTAGCGTTTGGTTCGACAGACGCGTTTAAGCAAGAGTTTGCAAAAGCCGCGGTCTCTCGATTCGGAAGTGGCTGGGCATGGCTTGTGCGTGATGAAGATAACGCGCTTAAAGTATATTCAACCGCAAATCAGGATTCGCCATTATCGCAAGGCCATACGCCCATTATCGGCCTTGATGTGTGGGAACATGCGTATTATCTCAAATACCAAAACCGTAGACAAGAATATATTGATAATTGGTGGAGTGTGGTGAAGGTGTTATAGAAATTGTGTAGAGACGCCCCGCCAGCTGGCGGGGCGTCTTTTAAATAAAAAAACACACGGCAACCAGTAGACGTTGATCACCGTGGTAAAGCAGGGATGACGCGACGCAGTGCGTCTGTCAAGTTCCGCGAAAATGCTGAATTCTCTACCCAGTACACGCGATAACGGTCGCGTGGGGTTGAGAGTTCCATGATTTTCGCGGCATGTTCTGGTTCAGCGTCCCCGAATGGTTGAATCCCCTTTTTCGATCGCACAAGCCAATCGAGAGGGACTTTCAATTGCGCTGGAGCTTCTTCCAGAACAACACACTGACAGCCATTGCGTTTGAGTTCAACCTCAAAGTGGGTTGCTGCTTCTTTTGACTTGAAACCTCGAATATGGGTTTGATAACGGAAACAGAGCAATGTGTTTTCCGTATCCGTCACAGTGCCCAATGTTTTTTTCAAGAAGTATGCAAGTTCGTCATCCCCCACTGCAAGGAGAAATTCTCGAGTAAGAATTCCCGCCCTATACAGTGGCTTAAGGATGATATTCGCTAACATTACTTCTTCGATACGAGCACCTGGGTGCCAGTACAGGTGCGTTCCCAGGATAGCGCGGAGTTCCAAGAAGACGCCAAGCCGTTTCGCGTTCGTGAAATAAGGGTTTTCTCCCTGTACGCGAACGCTATCCCATATTCCGCAGACAAGCGGGTAGCGGGTAACGAGTTGGTTGATCATCTGCGTTCCCGCGAGGTCTGGCCATTCGCTTGGGAATAGTGATCGGAACCACTTGGTGTCGTTCGCGACATACGCGATTTTATCTGCGATGTCGAGAAGTTTACCAAGGAGTCCTTCATTGCGGATGATGGCCCATATTTCCTTTTGAGTGAAGTTGAATCGACGGACGAATTCGCGCCATGCTTCACCGGTGAGGATTTCGGGATAGTTGCGATCTTCATCGAGCCCGAGTCGGTCGATGATTTTAGTGGTATCCCCACCGCCTGGAGTAAGAGCGTCATGGGTTGCGGTTGCAAACCCAAGTTTGACTTCATCGCGGTAGGATAGGTTTACTCCTTTTGCGATCAACATCCCGATAATAAACACATCAAACGTGTGCGCGAATCGGCCATGTCCGTATCTTTCTAAATAAAGATTTCGGAACGGCTGATACGTATCGTTGACCGCAGGAATATGGAGGAAGCTCAATTGTCGCGTTCTTCTTAACCTCCGCAAGTTGAAGCCATCAACCACCTGTTGCAGGAGTCCATCTTCCATGGTAGTACACTGTATCCCGGTAAACGGGATTTCATTGATGATCATGAAGACGGGATCCAGCGCCTCATGTGCTCGATTGGCATGGATGTGTCTTCTCACTTGTATAGGTAATTGTGCTACCCATGCCGGTTGTTTGTCTTTTTCCACTCCTTCCATTTCATGTTGAGCGATGACTTGGAATGCACTCATGGCAGGATCACCGAGTCGTATTTCCGCATCTGGAAAGAGTTGTTGAAGCAAACCAGAGCGGGCAATCCAATGATAAACTCGCCAGAGTCGCATCCAACTTTTCCAATGTGGCCGCAACACAATACTGTCTCCAATAGAGAGACAGCCCTCCATGCCCTGGAGGTATCGAGCTGTTACCTTTGGCATCAGAGTGGCTCCTTGGTGGTGTGTGCTGAATAGTTTTCAGCAGACCAGAATAACACGGAGTATTGTATACGTCAAAACAAAAAACCAACGAAAGAGGTTATTTCTTCCGTTGTGTTTGGTGAATGAGTTGAACAGGGATCATTGTTACTGCCCGATTGTAGGGCATGGATTCTATGGTCGTCTTTTTTTGGAGCTGGATTGTACGGGTCATCGCTGTCCAGTGCTGGGTCCATGTGATCCCGTTCGGTCGCGGTTTTTCTATCCATGCGCCTGGACACATAGTCGGTCGCACTTCGCGGTGTCCCCGCACATAGATGATGGGGAATTTCCTTGCGTAGGCGCGTATCAGCATCTCGCACCGCCGTAACGCTATCGTACTTGGCTGGCTCTGGGAAAAGTCCCCATCAAAACAGATAGCCACAGAGCGGAGGTTGTTTTCTGCCTGTGGCGTACTCCACGCCACGTCAGTGTCTTCAAGTAGTTTTTCCGCAGATCCGTCGTTGTGGATAAGCCAGTGATATGCCACATAGGTCTGCTCAAGAACAATAACGCCATCCTCTCTTTGCGTTTTGCGAATGTGTCCGGGGAAGGGTTTATCATGATAGATGCGGAGTCGGTGCGATAGCGACAGTCGCTTTGCATCCATAGGGACATCAATCCCTGTGTGGTGGATAAAGATCGTATCCGTTGGGATGCGGCGCTGTTGCTTTATTGTTTCCCATCGGAAAATTGGTTGAGAGCTTGTCGGGCACGGCACGATCATCATCAGAGCCCATAGAAAGTAAACAAAAAAAGTGCGGTTCATCATCGTCCCTCCTGATTTCAACCTTATCAGTCATCTTTTTTTGTGTCAAAATATTCAATTGTATTTTTAGCGGATGTATGAGATATTTTTAAAGTATGAAACAATGGATTGCAGTAGTATTGATATCGGTTTTTGTGATTGCGGGCATGGGTGTGCCTGCGCGTGCCGCACGGCTTCCTGATCTTTTAGGGAAAATTGTTATTCAGACCGATGGATCAAAAGGGATGTGGTATATTTCACCCCGCGACAAGAGCCGCTATTATGCAAAAAACGAGGCAGAGCTTTTTGTTATTGCGTCGCAAAAAAGCATTGGCATCAGCAATAAGGATATTAAAAAAATTCCATTGTCAGCAAAGCAAAAAGCGGATAAAAAATTAGTACAGCGGCTGAAGGGATTGTTTGTTCTTCAAGTAGAAGACAAAGGCAAGATGTGGTATATCAATCCGACAAATGGCATACGGTATTATGTGAAAGACGCGCAGGCATTACGCGATCTTATGTTAAAAATCGGCGTAAAGGAAAAAGGGGTAGTTATTGCTTCTTATGCCATGAATCGCGCACAGCATATACAAGACCCGATTTTTAATGATGTCGCGTATGTCGCATATTCAAATGAGACATTCAGCAATGCAAAAAACGCAGATACGTTGCTTCCATTCGCATCTCTTGCAAAATTGATGACTGCGCTTGTTATATTGGAACATCCAATTGATTGGGATAACAAAGTGGTGATTACTCAAGAGCAGATTGAGTATCCGTGGCAGTATGCTGATAAAGGCACAACGAGTGAAATTGACCTTAAAGCAGGAGATCGTGTTTCGTTGCGCGATTTGTGGAGCGCAATGCTCATTGCGTCTTCAAATCAGTCAGCTATTATTTTAACAGATGCAAGTGGCATGGATCGGGAAGCATGTATCAAACGCATGAATGAAAAAGGCAAAGAAATCGGTATGCTCGCTACGACATTTTTTGATCCTACCGGTCTTGATCCACGCACAATTGGCACGGCAAAGGATATGGCGCGGCTTGCGGAAACTGCTTTTGATGATTTACAGATAGCGCACACCTCGGCAACAAAGGATACGATTATCATATCAGTGGCAAACGGCGAAACAGAGCGCAATGTATCAATAAAAAATCGCAATACCAGTTTATTGGCATTTGAGCCGTCTGCATCGAAAACCGGATTTTTAACAGAAGCCCAGCGCACGGTTGCGTTAAAGAAATATGGGGCAATTATTGTCGTGCTTCACGCGCGGAGTATGAATGAACGCAATACTGTCATTCAATCGTTGATTGATGGCATTTCACAATCACAGTCCATTGCTGTGAATTAATCTCTATTCTATGTGTATACGCATTTTCTTTGCATTGTTTCTCTTTATTCAGATTGCGACATTCCCGTTGATCGGACATGCATCGCAAGAGCAAGATCAAACACAATCATCTCAACAAGAAGGCGAGGTTCTTCCCTCAATGATCAGGGCTGTTGAAGCAAATGCCGGAGATGATCAAAGCGCGCTGGTTAATACCGAGTCGTTTTTCAGTGCTGAAAAATCAGTGATTTCCCAGGGCAGAGAAGAGGGCGTGTCATATGTGTGGAGTTTTGGCGATGGAGCGACTGGGATGGGCAGGGATGTTAGCCATGTGTATAAAGAGCCCGGGGAATATCGCGCAACGGTTATTATTGAGGATAGCGGAATCAATAGCAAAGACAGCGATGATATTATTGTGCGCGTGATGGAAGATGCTATTTTTTTAATGTATACCGAAGATGTGCCTCAAGAAAGTATTGCAGAAGCCGTTACTGCTGGCCAACGAAATAATTTTCTCGTCCATCTTTTGGGAGTAAAAAAAGACGCGCAGGATTTTGTGCTTGAGAACAATCTTTCAAATGAATTATTGGAACGGACAGCGGAAATTCGCAAATCAAAATTGATTGTGTTGTGGACAGAAGGATCAATCGGCATCAACGCGCTTGCCCGATTCGGCCAGACAATTAAAAATCCTGGCGATTTTTCTAAAAAAGGCATTGTGGTTGTTGAGGAAAGTTCATCCAATATTTTAGCGCGTCTTGCTCAGCCGATTTTTGACATTTTTACGCCACAATATTTATTGATAGCATCTCCGCGTTTAGTGTCGCAGATTATTCAAGACACAACAACAGATACGGTTATTGCGAATGTTCAGCAAAGCGGTGAACAGTTTCGTATTTTGGGAATTCACTCGCGCCGCGATGTCAGCACGCTCACACCGTACAACTTTTTTTCCGTGTTTATTAACTGGCTGATTAACCGCGGTGTTTCGGTTAACACGGTATTTTTGATTCTGATGTTGCCGATTATTGCCACTATCGTTGCTTTTTCGCGTCAAATTATTGGCATTAAAACATTTGGTATTTATATTCCAACTATTCTTACCATTACGCTTGCAACAACCGGGTTGAAAGAGGGGTTGATTATTTTGGCAATGATTTTGTGCATTGGCACTATCGCACGCATGGTATTAAAAAAATTACGTTTGCTGTATCTGCCTCGCGTTGCGTTGGTACTGACGTTAGTGAGCTTTGCGATGCTGGCCCTGCTTTCGGCAAGCACATATTACCGCACCCTTAACCTTATTGGTGTATCCATTTTCCCGATTCTGATTTTGATTGTATTGGTTGAAGAGTTTGTGAAAGTGCAGATGGAGGAAGGTACAAAAACCGCCACGTTTATCACAACCGAAACGTTAGCCATTGCAATAGTGGGATATTATGTTGTGCAAACATCATTTGTAAGGAATTTTGTGTTAAGTTATCCTGAAATAGTTTTGATTACTGTGTTGATTAATTATATTCTTGGCAGATGGCACGGCCTGCGGTTGCTTGAATATTATCGGTTTCGCAATGTGCTTGCCGTTATTTCAGAACAAAAAGAAAGTAAAAAGAAAGTTCCTCAAGATCATGAGAATGAGCAAGGATAATATAGATTCCGTATTGTAGAGACGTGCCGTTGGCACGTCTTGAATACATACTACCGCTTTGAGACGCCATTCCTCCAGGCGGGTGGGTAGCGAGGCGTCTCTACACAACGATATTTTATGGATATCTTCAAAATGTTGAAATCAAGTAAATCGCTTCTCGGGATGAACTCCCGCAATCTTGAATTTGTTCATCCTTCTAATGCAAAACGGGCAGTGCAGATTGCAGATAATAAACTGCTGACAAAACAGGTATTGCAGAAGCATGATATTCCAGTGCCAAAGGTGTACTCTGTGATAGGCACTAAAAAAGATATTAACGCTTTTTCTGCTGATTCATTGCCAGACAGTTTTGTGTTAAAACCCAATCGCGGGTTTGGCGGCGAAGGGATTCTGATTGTGTATGCGCGAAAAAAAAACGGCTATTGGATTGATTCTGATAAAAATGAAATTTCAAGCGATGATATTAAATCGCATTTGCAGGATATTTTAGATGGCAGATTTTCACTGTCTGATACGCCTGACATTGCTTTTTTTGAAGAGCGCCTTGTGAACGATCCTCTGCTTAAATCCATTGCGTACAAAGGTGTGCCTGATATTCGAGTGATTGTGTATAATAAGGTTCCGATTATGGCAATGATGCGTTTGCCAACGCCGGAATCGCATGGCAAAGCAAACCTTCACATGGGTGGAATCGGTATCGGGATTGATATTGCAACCGGCAGAACAACGCGCGCGATTCAGTATGACGAATTGCTTGTGCTTCCTGGCGGAGTTACTCCGTTAGATGGGTTTAAAATTCCTATGTGGGAAGATATTTTGCAACTTGCAATTCGCGCTCAACAGGTGAGTGATTTGGGGTATTTGGGTATTGATATTGTGTTGGTAAAAGATAAAGGTCCGGTGGTGTTGGAGTTGAACGCTCATCCTGGGTTATCAATTCAAATTGCCAATATGACCGGCTTAAAAGAACGGCTCTTGCGCGTGCGTGGTCTTGATGTTGATTCAATTGAAAAGGGGATTCGCGTGGCAAAAGAATTATTTTCTGATCATTCGCTGATTGATCGAGAAGGCACGGTGGTTGCGCCGGATGAACCGAAAATTATCCGTTCATCAGAGAGTGTGTATGTGTATCATAAAAACGGCGATGATCGGATGAAAGTGAACGCGCGTATTGATTCCGGCGCAAAAACAACATCGCTTGATTTGGAACACGCGCGTTTGATTGGATTTGACGATGCAGTAGAATTTTTAAAAGAATATCCGGTCGGCAGTCCCATGACTGCGACAAAAGCTGAACGTGTGCGCACAAAAATTGCTAAACAAATAAAATCACATCCGGATATTGTTCGGGTGCGCGCGATTCATTCCGCATCCGGATCAACAGTTCGGGCGTATATTCCGCTGACTATTAAATTAAAAAATAAAAAAGTAAAAACCGTTGCCGCCTTGATTGATAGAAGTCATTTAAAATTTCCTATGATTATCGGCAGAAAGGATTTAAAAGGATTTCTTGTTGATCCCGCGCTTGAGCACACAGTTCAAGATGTAACCCCACCCTCTCCGCCAACTGGCGGGCCCTCATCGTAAGCGAGGGGCAATCCTTCCTCATAGAGGCATCACCCTGTCTGGCTCCGCCGTTCACCCCTCCTCCGAGAGGAGGGGATACTCCCTCTCCTTGATAAGGAGAGGGTTGGGGTGAGGTATTTCATTTGTATACATATCTATAGCAATTTTCTAAAAAAATATTATGGATGATAAGATATTTGCCACACCAGATGGAGCATTTGCGCATATTCGAGAATGTGCTGATACAGATGAAGATACCCAAGCGGCGTTGGAATTTATAAATGCAATCCGTGCGGAAGATGCCATGATTTCTAATTCTGGCCCTCCGTTGTTATTTGAGCAGGAACGGGTATGGATACAAGAAACAGTGCGTGAGTGCAGGAATAAAGAAAAAGTACTCCTTTCTGCTTGGGACAATGCAACACTGGTGGGGACAAGTGAAATAGTACGAAAAAAAGACAGGTCTACCCATGTCGGCGTGTTTGGCATCACTCTCTCAAAATCATGGCGTGGAAAGGGGCTTGGTTCATATTTGATGAATGAGATTATGCAAAAAGCCCACACCGAACTTGGCATTACGCATGTATTTTTAACGTGCTTTGCGGATAATGTGTCTGCGCAGGCACTGTACAAAAAGATGGGGTTTGTAGAAACAGGCAGAAATCCAGATATGATCCTGTATAAAGGTGTACTCATGGATGAAATTACCATGATGAAAAAAATGTAACGTTGACTCTCTCTATGGGAAGCAGTATCATGAAGATATATGAATCAAGGAATTACTGGGAGAATTTTAGAGTATGTAGCCGTTTTTGAGCAAGAACACGATGGCGGATTTTCTGTTGTTATTCCGGCTCTTCCAGGGTGTATATCCGAGGGAGATACTTTTGAGGAGGCTCAAGAAAATATCCAAGAAGCCGCTGAACTTTATCTATCTGTGATGAAAGAAAGAAGGAATCTTATACCGAAACAGTCACGATTTGTTGTTGCGGCAGTAGGCGTGAAGGTCTAAATGCGCTATGCCCAAAATTCCTACCCTTAAATCAAGAGAGGTGGAACATATTCTTGAACGGGCAGGGTTTGTGTTTATACGACAAAAAGGAAGCCATAGGATGTATATTCAGGGAATGCGGGCTGTTGTTCTGCCATGGCATACAAAAGATTTACGAAAAGGAACGCTTTCGAATATTATCGCACGATCAGGATTATCAGTGGAAGAGTTTCTTAACCTTCGTTGAGGAGGATACATTTACTGACGACGCAGTGAATAGAAGATATCGTATACATTGCATATGATGAAACGACAATCAATCATGATGTCAATGACCATGATGCCAGCCCCCACGGGTTGAAGATTGTTGTTGTAAAGATATTTCTTATTCATAACATCATTCTTTAGCCCTCTATGCGGGCTCTTTTTTATCTATGTTTTGTACCATTATTAACGATTGCAAAGATGCTAACGCCTTTGGCCGTCAAAGCACGCGTGTTGCCTCACTTTTATCGTGTCCAATTACTACGATTGGAGTTTCTTCTGATATAGAGGCGGCTGGTAATCTCATAGACGCACTCGACGCGTCCGAAGGTCGTGAAGGGTTTATTTTAGTAAATGTTGCTCCACGCGATGGCGCGTCAAAAAAATGGGGGAATGGGTCCCCTTTTGCTTTGTTTTCATATCACAAGACGCAGGTTATTTCTTCTGTGGAAGGATATACTCTTTCTTTGGTAAAAAAATTATTACCACAATCGCACTTGCAGATTATTTCTTTTGAAAAAATTGTTTCGCTGTTTTCTGATCTTGACGAAGCGGGTAAAATTCGCATAGCGACAACCCAGTTTAGAAGTTTTGAATTTTTACCGCGCATCGCATGTCTGCTTGCGCAATCAGTGGTTGACATTCCAACAACTCCGCTTGCATGGGATACTATCCAAGATATCTCACCAACAATCTGGTGGGTAGATAATTTTGGAAACTGCAAAACAACTTTAACCAATCAAGATATTGAAGTCGAAACAACAAAAATCATTTCATTCCCGTTTGGCGAACTGCCATTCTATCTGCGATTGAAAGATGTGCCAGACAACATCACTGCCTGCGTCATCGGTAGCTCCGGTATCAATAATATTCGCTTGCTCGAAATCGTTGTTCAAGGCGGATCGGCCACGCAGACCTTGAACATCGGTATAAGAAATCGTCTCTAATACAAAAAAAGAGCGGGGGAGTGTTTTATGAGGATTTAAAAAAGACAAATAAAAAATAGGCCACAGTTGAGAGTGGCCCTTGAATCCTTGGTTGAACGAAGGATTCATCGTTTGACACATTCTCTAATGAAGGGAACATGTATTATGCGGGAGTTGTTTTGCGGAGGGCAATAAAGCAAATCCCCCAATTGCAGATGAGTCCAAGGATGGGGTAGACACCGTCTTGGACATCACCTTTCCATCGGAGAACGACAACCATGGCTGTGAGAATGTACGATACTCCCCAAAGAAACCACGGCACCGGTTTTTCTTTTTGAGGATCTTTGAGTACTTCGGCGGCAGTAGGGATGTATCCCATTGCCAGCGCGAGTTGGAGAAACAGATTGGCAATAGTTGCACTCTTGGTTTTCCACCACATCAACATCGAGACACACGCAATCGTCAGGCATATATATTCAAGCAATGTGAGTTGCTTCATACTGGCCTGTTGATTCCGTTTTGCAAATGCCCACACAAACGTGAGTACATTGATGACGCTTGAGACAAGTGGGAGAACTGTCTTAACATCGTCCCCAGTCATAAGGCGGTAACTGAGGAGGTTAAGGATCTGAATCACAGCCCATAATCCCCATGACGAAAGATTGGGGGTGGCGCGACCTTTATGGATATGCAGAAAGTAGAATGCAAACCCACTGAGATTAACCATCCCAGATACCATGGCAATGGCGAGTGAAAAGTTCATCTGTCATCCTTTCGAGGGGATAAGTTGCGCAATCGGGGGATATTATGATGGAAAGATTTCTTTTGTCAAGTTGATCATTGTTGACATAATTGTCATTTTTAGGTTATAACAATGGCATGTTCTTTTGAGTTTTTGTGTAGGTGAGAATTTGAAGGGGGGCATACGATGATCCGTGTTCTTGCAGTGTCCGCTCCAGAGTTACCGTCAGGAGGTATTGGGTTTGCTCTGACAAGTCGCGACCCTGTGAGCTTATATAACGCTTGTCGTTATGCGGCTTTTTTAGCGGAAAACAGGGTTGGTATGTGGAGTGAGTCTAATTGGGCAGTACCACGAATACAACGCAGGAGATCAGTCCTACTTATGCATTCCCTACAGGATGATCTTCCGCGTTTTGTGCAAGCCCTTGAAGAAGTGAGGCCGAATCTTTTATTGCTTGGGGCAATGACGCCTTGTCTTCCCGGTGCTGTCGCGTGTGCTACGATTGCCAAAGAAATGTTTGGCGATGATGTGTGTGTTGTACTGGGAGGTCGTCATGCCACAGAAACAATCTATCACAGTGCCGGCATCTGCGCTGGTCCGGTGGCACATCATCATGGCTCTCCGATTCGCCTGATGGCAGAGGGGCTCATTCCTCTATGTTTTGATCTGGTAATCGCCGGTGAGGGCGAGCACCTTATTCCATGGTTAGGGGAAACCATCGGCCATCTTGAGCAACGCGGTATTCCTTGTGCGCGTGTACAATTTCACCTCGATGGTGTGTGTGATGTCCCTGGTAATTGGATCATGAGCTGGTGTGATAATGGGGATGGTTTTACTGTTGAAGGGAAAGGAATCCCTATTGATCGCAATACTCTTCCTATACCATGCGACATGTTTGGGATTGGGACGGCCTTTGACGTGTTTGATGGCCGTTTAACGGCACACGCATTTAGTGATACCGGCCCTGGCTGTGCGTTTGACTGTAATTACTGCAGTGAGCGACGCAGTACCGCAGGATCACTGCTGCAACTCGAAACGAGCGCGACGCGTTTGTATCGGCAATTGCATGCGGCTGTTCGTGTTGTTGCTCATGATAGTCCTCAACAAAAAGCATCAGCGTTTGTTGAGGACTCCACGATATTGGCTGGATCTGTTTCTGCGTTGAAGCAATTTGTCCGCCAGTTGGAGCGATTTCCTTTGGATATTCGCTTTGGAGGGCAGTTGACTATTGACCAGATCACCAGCCGCAGAGAGATTCTCTCGACATTGAAGAAGGTAGGGTTAGATTACCTCTTTATTGGCATCGAAACGCTCAACCCCAATGAAATTGGCGGAATGAGTAAAGACCTCAAGCAGGCGACTGCCAGTTGGAAGTCCCGTATTGACGAGGTACTCGATCTGCTTTCTTCTCTCGGTATTCAAGCCGGTTCTGCGCTACTGTTTGGTTTGGGAGAATCGGTGCATTCCCGTGAACAGTTGTTTGAGTGTTTACAAGGGTGGCGTGCTCGGTATGGCATGCCTCATCCAGTAAGCATCAATTGGGCAGTACAGCATCCACTGAAAGGAGAAGATCACGGGATGCAGTATCGGTACCATGAATGGGGAATCCCTGATGGTCCATTCATCGAGGCCTTTCAGGGATATGGAGAAGCATCAATTCTGTACCCCATTGCAGGGCAAGCTCGTCCGACCTTGGATGAAGTATTGCATGTGCGTGCAATGTACGAATCACTCATTTCATAAGGAGTTCGCTATGATCTCAATTGATCAGCAACTGAAAACAGTTGCACCAAAGTTGCGTCTTGGGATTGTGGTTGCCGATGGCATTGTCGTTCAAAAGAGGGACGACGTCCTCTGGAGCGACCTCAAGCGACAAGGACGGACTTTGGCAAAACAGTATCCGACGCGAGAAGCCCTGCGACAGGCGCCAGAGATTTCTGCGTTGGATCGGGCGTATCGTTCGTTGGGGGTTGACCCTCGCCGATATCCTGGATCTGCCGAAGCACTTGGTTTGCGGATGTTGTCCGATGATCAGGGTAAGGTAAAGGGATTGTATCAAATCAACACGGCAGTTGATGCGAACAATCTCGTATCTTTGCAAACCCTGTGTTCAGTGGGCGTGTACGACTTGAAAAACCTTCACGAACCGCTCGTGTTTCGCGTAGGGCAAGTCGGAGAAGGATACACGGGAATTGGCAAGGAAAAGGTGAGTATCGCCAACCTTCCGGTATTTGCCGACGCGAATGGCCCTTACGGTAGTCCGACTGCCGATTCCAACAGGGCGATGATCACGCTCGAAACAAAACGGATGATGCTGGTCATCATCAGTTTTGCTGGTGACGCTCTGCTGGATCTCAAGGTTTCTGACACCTCGGATATGCTTCAGGAGTATCTGAACGTCTCGCACAATCACGTGAGCACACAGATCGTGGAGTAGGCGATGAGTCACTCGGATCCTCAAACATTCTATGGTAGCGGGGCAGGAGACGCACTTGTAAATCCTGCCCACTACCCTGAAGAGATTGTCTGTTTTCTTTCTGCGGAGTCGGAGATATTGGAGCTCTGCGCTTCATCTTTCTCCACGCTGATAGAATGCGGATGCATGGATGGCCGGTTCCTTCCATGGGCCCATGATCACGGTAAAGCATATATCGGCATCGAGCCGGTGGAGCGGTATGTTACGCAAGCGCGCCATACCGTAGAGGCATTGCAGGCGAACGCAGTCATGTGCTGTGACGGTGCTGAAAACATATGCGCTATCCTTACTGATCATGGAATTGATCCGAGGGTCGCAATGGCGTTTTTCCCGTTTAACAGCATCGGCAATGTGTCAGCAATCATGCCTGTGGTCAATGCCCTTGCTCAAAGCGATGTTGGGGTATGTATAAGTACATACCAAACAACTGATTTGGCAACAGATGCCCGCCGAAGGTATTACGAACGTTGTGGGTACGAGCAACTTCGGTGCCGTACAACGCAGGAGGGAGTTTGTTTTGAGGCAATAGGAGGGTTATGCACATGGGCATACCATGTGCCTTATTTCATCTCCCTTGCTCATGACCATGGGATTGTTTTTACTGCTATTCCTTTTGCGGGTATAGGAGTAGTATATTTCTCAAAAAACCTTTACCCGTACGAATGGCGTCAGTAACGAGACGCCTTTTTTCTTTGACAAAAAGGGTTATTTTATGTAAGTTCTTTTTATCTGCGACGACTGTACCTACCACTCGTTATACTTCAAGGAGAAGATCATGAGAGCGTCCATGATGGATCTTGTTACGATGCGCGAGACTCCGACCAACGCTGTGGCTAAAAGTCACGCGTTCATGCTACGCACTGGTCTGATCGAACCAGAGTCAGCGGGCGTGTTTTCATACACAGCGCTGGCGGTGCGAAGCATGCTCAAGATCGAACAGATCGTCCGCGAAGAAATGAATCACGCGGGCGGGCAAGAGATTCGTCTCCCGGTTCTGTTGTCTGCTGATCCATGGAAGCAGACAGGTCGTTGGGACAGCATGGATGTCCTGTTCAAACTCGAAGCCGATGGGACGCAGTTCTTGTTGGGGCCGACTCATGAGGAGCCGATTACGTTGTTGGCTAAGAAGCGGATTCGTTCCCGAAGCCAACTCCCCCAACGCTGGTACCAGATCACCCCGAAATTCCGGAAGGAAAAGCGTCCGCGTGCCGGCGTACTGCGCGTTCGTGAGTTCATAATGAAGGATCTGTACTCTTTTGACGCAGACGCCAAAGGGATGGACCGAAGCTACGATGCTATGGTTCGCGCGTACTGGGCCATCTTCACGCGATGCGGTCTGACAACCCTGTTCCAGACACAGGCGGACTCAGGCGCAATCGGCGGTGATGCGTCTGAAGAGTTCATCGTTCCGGCATCATCCTCTGCTGGAGAGTGCGAAATTGTACACTGCACTGAGTGCGGGTACACCGCAAACATCGAAAAGGCGTCATGCACTATTCCTCCATGGAAGGAGGAAGCTCTCAACCCGATGGAGAAGCTGCATACTCCGAACGCCGGAACCATTGCAGAGGTCAGTGCGTTTCTTGGCGTTACACCAGAACGGTTGGTTAAGACCCTCATCTACGAGGCAAAGTACAAAGGAGCCCAAACTGAGGTTTTCGCGATTCTGATCCGCGGAAATCTCGATGTGAATGAGGTCAAACTCAAAAACGCACTCGGATCAGAGTGCATTTCAGTCAAGCCGGCTATGATTCCGGATATCGAAGAGGTAACCGGTGCGGCTGTCGGTTTTGCTGGTCCGCTGGGCATTCAATGCCCGATTCTCGCAGACGGATCTGTCGTTGGGATCCAGAACTTCGTGAGTGGAGCAAACGACACGGACTATCATTTCGTCAACATGAACTGGGGGCGGGACGTCAAATCACCGGATAAGGTGGTGGATGTTCGCAGTGTCAGGGCCGGCGACTGTTGCCCAAGGTGCACTAATGCACTTGAAGCATACACCGGAATTGAGGTTGGACATGTGTTCAAGCTCGGGACCGTCTACGCCGAGAAGCTCAAAGCCACCTTTCAGTTGGCAGATGGTTCTCATCAGCCGTTCTGGATGGGGTGCTATGGCATCGGCATCGGACGGATCATGGCGGCCAGCATCGAGTTACATGCTGACGAGCGGGGGGTTGTATGGCCTGTTGCAATCGCGCCGTATCACTGTGTGGTGATTCCGGCGAACCTCGCTAAGCACGGCGACGAGGCCGGGAACATCTACCGCGATCTGTGCGATACCACCGATGTTGAGGTGGTGTACGATGACCGCGATTTCAGTTTCGGTGTGAAAATTGCGGATGCCGAGCTGATCGGTTATCCGTTTATCATCGTCGTCGGCAACAAAGGCATCGAAGTACGAACCCGCATGACCGGAGAGGTAACCTCATTGCTTTCTCTATATGAGGCGGTCGGCATGGTGTCTCAAGGAGTGGAAACCGCTCTGTATTTCGCAAATTCGAACGCACATTAGGAGGATGGCCTATGGTCGTCTCAAAGAGGTATACCCAAGAAGCACATACATTGCTAACAGGTATACCTCATTTTTTTTGACAAAAAATTAGCGGCGTAATATATTTGTTATCAATCGAAACGGGTGTGTCCGCAACTTGAGGTGAAGGGATTTGACAATGCGACTCTGTCGCCCAGTCATCTACTTCGTATCGTGTCGCACAAAGGGGGTGCAGGGCAGGGAAGTTGGATTATTCAGATCCATTTTCCAGCCACTTGACCCTAATATCGAGGTGCACGTTAAGAGTGCGCCTCACAACTTTTCGGTTGATGAGTTCATTCAAACCCGAAATAGTGGAGTCATCATCGGAGGTTCGGATGCGTCAGTGTATGATTCTCTGCCTTGGCTTCCCAAGTTACAGAGCTTCATCAAGTACTGCCACGAGTCACACATCCCGCTGTTAGGGATTTGCTTTGGGCATCAGCTCATTGCAACAACCTTAGCAAACGCCATCGTTGACAAAGATCCCAGAGGACGTGAATTCGGACGCGTTGCGGTGGATCTTACTGTCGCTGGCATGTTCGATGAGTTATTCCTGGACATACCTGAACGCTTCTGGGGATTGGCAACTCACCGCGATTCAGTGGTGCGTTTGCCTCAAAATCCAGATGTGAAGGTTCTCGCAGAGACTCACCACAATGGAGTTCAGTCGTTAGCGATCGGCGGCAAAACGCGGACGGTCCAATTCCATCCCGAGTGCCTTGCTGAAGACATTGCCTCACGCGCTCGTGCGCGTCAAGCGGCACTCATGGCAGAAGGGTTTTTCAAGAATGAGGCAGAGTACGCTGACTTTCTGGCGCACTTGGCGGAAACGCCTGACGCCCGGAAAGTTCTGGGAAACTGGTACAGCAAACTCGTGTTGTGGCGGTGAAACCATGATCGAGGGTAACCCTCGAGGGAATGCCTTTACACCCAAGGTGTTCCCGTTTTTTTGCCTTTTTTATTTTTTTCTTGACATTTTTTTTCACACAGTGCCTAATAGTATTAATGATGCAAACAGGAAAGAATAGTAATGAGTATCCACTTACCAGAGAGCTCGTGGCTGGTGAAAACGAGTTAAGTGATATTTGTGAACCCGCTTTCTTTTGGGGCCTTGGAAAAATCCGTGCGCAGAGCGCGGAACAACAAGGCGAGTGTCCTCGCTCTACAAAGAGGCAATAAGCACAAAGATAGGTGGTACCACGATAAGCATAGAGACATCACACTCTAAAACGCTTTCGTCCTATCAATCATTTTTTGAATGGTTGAAAGACGAAAGTGTTTTTTTATACACACAAAATATGAATAAAGAAGTTATCACAATAAAAATTGGGTCAAATGCGTTATTGGGGGAAAGTGGGAAAAATTTTGACACAGATATTATTACACATTTACTTGATGATATTTATAAGTGGCGAAAACAATACCACATTGTTTTGGTTTCTTCAGGCGCGGTTGCCGCAGGCAGGATTGTATTGCAAAAAACGGCTGATACCCTGGATCGTTCAACCCTTGCCGCAGTTGGCCAAATGCATTTGATTGATATGTACTATCGTCTTTGCGTAGAGCGAGATATTGTACCATCTCAAATTCTTATTTCCCGCGAACATCTCACGGTACGAGAAAATTATGCGCACATAAGGCATACGTTTCAGGAGTTATTGCATCATGATATTTTCCCAATAGTAAATGAAAATGACGCTGTCGCGCTTCAAGGTGGCGGGTTTGGCGATAACGACGCGTTAGCTGTGTACGCCGCGATTCTCTCGCGATCAGATCGTTTGATTTTTTTGACAAACTTGGATGGGCTATACACCGCTGACCCGCGCGTTGATGCCAATGCAGAATTTTTAGAGCGTGTTGATAATATTGATCAAGAAATTACCGCAATGTGTTCGGCATCTCGGTCATCGTTTGGCACCGGCGGTATGCTTTCAAAATTACGATCTGCAAAAATGGCAACAACCGCAGGTATTGATGTTCATATTATCAATGGCCTTAAAACAGAGAATCTTTCTCAATTGCTTTCAGGAGAGAAAGTCGGTACATGGTTCCCTCGTATTGGAGAGGATTCATTATCTGATAAAAAATTATGGCTTCTTCTTGGTTCAACTTCAAATGGGCAGATTATTGTTGATGATGGCGCAAAAGAAGCGCTTAAACAGAGGAAAAGTTTACTTGCCGTTGGGATTAAAAAAGTTCGTGGTAAATTTGTACAAAAGGACTTTGTGAATATTCTTGATATGCAAGGCGATACCATTGCGTTGGGTATTGTTGATTATGATTCAGAAATCCTATCAGAAGCGCTGAAACAAAAAAAAGATAAAGAAAGTATAAGACGGCGTTTGCCTCGCGAAGTCGTACATTCTGATAATATTACGTTATTAAAGTAAAAAATTTTTATGAATATAGGAATCATTGGGATCGGGAACATGGGATCAATTATTGTAAACCGTCTTTTAGAAACAGGATTCCCTCAAAAGAATCTTTTTATCACAGATACCCATGCAGAAAATCTTAGTATTTTGCCGAGTTCGCAACACGCATTATTGAATGAAATCGCGCAGAAATGTGGTATTGTTATACTTGCGGTAAAGCCACAGGATTTTCAAGCCGTTGCGTCTGAAATACATCCGACTCTTTCAGATGAGACATGGATTGTATCTATTATGGCCGGGATTGAGAGTGATATTATTGCTACGGCTTTCGATGTTACGCATGTAGTTCGGTGTATGCCCAATTTGCCTTCCCGTATCGGTAAGGGCATCACTGTTTGGACATCACAACAATCATCCATTCCTGATGAAATAACATTATTTTTTTCATCTTTAGGTGATGATATGCGAGTTGAGACAGATGATTTGGTTGATCGCGCAACTGCATTAAGCGGGTCAGGGCCTGGGTATGTGTATTATTTAGAAGAGCAATTTATTATTGCTGGAGAGCATTTGGGCTTTACTAAAGATCAAGCACAGCGTCTTGTGCAGGCAACGTTTTGTGGCGCGCTTTCTCTTCAGGAAGGAGAACGAGTTGTGCCTCAAGAGCTCCTCGTGAGAGTAACATCAAAAGGTGGTACAACTGCCGCGGCGATAGAAATACTTAAAAACCGCGATGTCGCATCCATTTTTTATCAAGCAGTTCAGCGCGCGTATGAACGCGCTCAAGAAATGAAACAATCACTGTAATATGCCATATACAAAAAAAGATATTTTTCAGCAATTAGCGCAAGCGCGGCGAGCTCATTATGATATTGCTCGTCTTTCTTGTGTTGAGCGTAACGCTGTGCTGAATGCGATTCAACAAGAAATACGCGTGCATCAAGAGAGTATTCTCAAAGCAAATCGTCGTGATGTAAAAGGAATGGACGCAGGAAATCCTAAAGTTGATCGGCTTATTCTTGATGAAAAAAGGATACACGCAATGCTCGCCGATATGCGCGAGATTGTAAAACAACCAGATCCGCTTGGCAGTATACTTTTCGAAAAAACATTACACAATGGGTTGGAATTGAAAAAAGTATCAGTGCCGTTGGGAGTGATCGGGGTGATATATGAATCGCGGCCTAATGTGACGCTGGATGTGGTTGCGCTGGCAATCAAATCCGGGAATGTGGCTGTTTTGAAGGGCGGAGAAGAGGCAGGGGAAACAAACCGCGCGATTGTTGCATGTATCCATACAGCACTGCGGCTGAAAGGGAGTTCCTCGGATGCGGTCATAAACTTTGGTTCTGCTCCGCGATCTTGCGTTTCCCATCTTTTGAAAGCAGAGGGGTTCATTGATGTTATTATTCCGCGCGGTGGAAGAGGGCTTATTGATTTTGTTCGGAAAGAAGCAGTAGTGCCGATTATAGAGACCGGCGCAGGCGTATGCCATATTTATATTGATGAGGTCGCGGATATTTCAAAGGCAGTAAAGATTGTCGCAAATGCAAAACTCACGCGACCATCGGTGTGCAATTCTCTTGACACAATAGTGATGCACAAAAAAGTTGCGCAAAAAATAATTCCATTGATTGCGCAAGAATTTAAGAAAAAACACGTTATGATTCATGCAGATACAGCAGGATATGCGATTTTGAAAAACAATGAATATCCTTTTGTACGCAAGGCGAATAAAGATACATGGTCAACTGAATGGTTATCCTTTCAATGTGGGTTAAAAATAGTGAATACAGTAGATGATGCGCTCAATCATATTGCTGATTACAGCACCCGTCATTCCGAAGCGATTGTTACAGAGAATAAAAAAATTGCTTACCGGTTTTTACAAGAAGTGGATGCCGCGGTTGTGTATCATAATGCATCTACTCGGTTTACTGATGGCTCATGTTTTGAAATGGGCGGAGAAATCGGTATCAGCACGCAAAAACTGCATGCGCGTGGGCCCATGGGATTGAAAGAGTTGACTACCTATAAGTGGATTGTTTCAGGAAATGGCCAGATTCGAGAGTAAGGATAATATTGTAATTTTTCATGACTCTGTTAATGTTATAGCATAATTTTATGAGATTGCCATGGAAAGGGGAATGCCATGGTTTTCTCTCTTTGATATATGACTCAAGATCCACTGCCAGTAGATGGCGCTTCGCTCCAAGAAGTAAGTAATAAGCCGTCTTCAGAAAAACACACAATTGCTACTCGCGCAGAGGATTATTCCCAGTGGTATCTTGATATTATTGATGTTGCCGAGCTTGCGGAAAACGCGCCAGTGCGAGGATGCATGATTATCAAACCCTACGGCTATGCGATTTGGGAAAATATCCAGCGGATTTTAGATGCTCGGTTTAAAGAGACCGGTGTAAAAAATGCGTATTTCCCGTTATTTATTCCACAAAGTTTTTTTGCGCGAGAGGCAGAACATGTTGAAGGTTTTTCTCCTGAATTAGCAATCGTTACCCATGCAGGCGGTAAAAAGTTGGAAGAACCGCTTGCGATTCGGCCGACATCAGAAACCATTATTTATGATGCCTACTCGCGCTGGGTGCACTCGTACCGCGATTTGCCATTGGTGCTGAATCAGTGGGTTAATGTGGTGCGCTGGGAACTGCGCACTCGGCCGTTTTTGCGTACAACCGAGTTTTTATGGCAAGAAGGGCATACTGCGCATGCAGACGAACAAGACGCTCAAAAGCGTACCATTCAAATGCTTGAGGTGTATAAAAAATTTGTTCAGGAGATTTTAGCTATTCCTGTGATTGATGGCCAAAAATCCGACTCTGAACGGTTTGCAGGCGCAGAACGAACCTATACTATAGAAGCATTGATGCAAGATGGTAAGGCATTGCAATCAGGCACATCGCACATGTTAGGCACAAGTTTTGCAAAAGCGTTTAATGTTTCATATTTAGATAAAGAAGGTGGCAGGCAATTTGTGTGGTTGACCAGTTGGGGCGTAAGCACCCGATTGATCGGCGGGTTGATTATGACACACAGCGATGATAAGGGGTTGGTACTTCCGCCCAATATCGCGCCAATTCAGGTTGTCATTATCCCGATTTGGAGTACAGACGCGGAGCGGGATATGGTTTTTGCTAAAGCGCAAGAATATGCAGTGATATTGAAAAGCGCGAATGTGCGCGTTGAAATTGATATGAGCGATGAGGGCAGACCAGGGCCAAAGTTTTTTGCATGGGAGAAAAAGGGAGTGCCGTTGCGTATTGAACTTGGGCCAAAAGATATTGAGGCACACTCTGTTATCGCGGTCAGGCGCGATAATAGTGAAAAGCAAACAGTTTCAGAAGAGGGGTTGGTATCTTTTGTTTCTGAAATACTTCCACGCATTCAACAGGATTTATTTGATAAAGCGCTTACGTATCAAAAAGAGCGGACATATACGGTGAATTCGTGGGATGAGTTTAAAGAAAAAATAGAGCTTGGTGGTTTTTTAATGGCGCACTGGGATGGCACTGCCGAGACCGAGGCAAAGATTAAAGAAGAAACAAAAGCCACAATTCGGTGTGTGCCATTTGATTCAAAAGATGAAGATGGCTTGTGTGTGTATTCAGGCAAGCCATCAAAAAAGCGGGTACTGTTTGCTCGCTCATATTGATAAAAATACTGTAGAGACGCACCGATGGTGCGTCTTTGTGATGGAGGTATTATGAAACGCAAAAGACGTAGCACCGCTACGTCTCTACACAGTCCCTTTAGAGAGGTATCAAATAATTTTGCTAAAATTAGGTATTTCTTGTATGGTACTATCCTGTTCTTTCAGTATCATTCAATCTTAACCAAGGAGAACGCCATGGAGAGGCGACGGCTGATGCTCGTCACTGGCGTTCGTGTGCCAGATGACACAAAGCCGAAAGGTAGTGTCGGATTTCATGTTCTGCGCAAGTTGTTGGAACTTGGGTGGGATGTAATCGTTCATGCGCGAAAAGTAGAATACGCGTATAATCTTGAGCAACATCTTCCGCATAGCACGCTTGGCTCTATAGTTGCTATGGGCTATGGGGATTTGCCCGAGGCGATTACCAATACAGAGATGCGCTCTGCGTTGGGTCATGCTGTGCGTGTCTCGGCAATTCGACGAGGGTGCCAATCTGGGGTTGGACAACTCTTGGATGCTGTTGTCTTGACTCCGGGCCCGTTTCCTGCACATCCGCTCGATGTGCTTGGGTATCAAGAAGTCGCTACGCTTTGGGAATCGAATTTCGGCTATATCCACAAAGTCATGGACAGTATTAATCCTCTTCTGTCAGGTGATGCCCGAATCATCACCTTTTCAATCTCAACAGCCCACATAATACTTGAGGGCAGAGAAGATGTTGATGTCGGTGCGCCGGCTCGGGTGTGCTATGCCCGTGCCAAGCGGGATGTGGAGGCGTGGACCGAGGAGTGGAATCAACTCCACGCACATGACAGATCGCGCGCTTATTGCATGGCGTATGGGGTGTTAGAAAACTCTGTGGTATGGCCTATAGAGTTTGACCCACGATATCTCGTTACCATGCAAGAGGCGATTGAGCCGATCGTATCGCTTGTCCACTTCGGCATATCATGCGATCAATCAGTGATACCGATTGATAAGGGCTTGGCACGGCACATGAACAAAAGCGGAAAGTAGGAACAGGAGTGTTCGACAAGCTCCTGTTTTTTTTATTTTCTACAGACCTTTAATTTACTACACTAACAATACATTTCGTCATTCAGACATTGATTGACGTTTGAGCGGGAATTGAGTAGTGTAGTGAGATTGTTCTTTTGATGTCTTTGTTTCGTGTTCTCTCATCTGCTGGTCATCTCTTAAGGAGAAAAGCCATGACAGCTACTGACATGGATGCCATGTCGTTGCCGTTTCATGATCTTTCGCCTTTGGAGAGTTTTCCAGGGGTGAAGCGAATGACAGAAAACAGGAGGGGGGAAAATCGGCTTTGTCATAGAAAGCGCATCGTATTCCAGCGTAAACAGAGTCCTCTGATCCGCTTTGACTTTGATATTACGGTTAAAGAAGGCGATCAAGAGGGCGCGTTGATCCTGATTGTTCGCATGGAGAGGGAAGAGATTCACTCTGTGGTCTATCTTCCCGGCTCACTGAATGTGAGCTTTATCGCCCATGCGATATGGGATTATCGTAAGGCAGGAGTAGAAGTTCAACTCCCGTCAGGGGATATTGAAGTGCTGTTTCCTCTACGCATGATTGAGTTTTTGCTTGAGAGGATCTCATTAGAAGAGGGAGGGATTGCCATGGCGGTGCCTATTGATGTCGCTGAAGGTGTTTCTCTTCCCATTGAACCGTTGGAACCTCAACCTTCTCCTGCCAATTCTCCAATCGCTTTTGACGCTGTTGCCGATAAACATAAGGAGCCGGCTATGCATGGTACGAGCGATGTTCCGCAGAAGAAGGCAGATGCCACTGTTGACTATCCCACTACCGCATATGATCGGGTTGTGCAGATTATTCAACGACTGCAAGGCCCTGAGGTTCGGCACATCAGCGAGGTTATTCAGCAGATTATCTCTCTATCCAGAGAGGACGGCGGTTGGGATTTAACGCCCGCTTGTTGGCAAAGTGCGCGGAATGATCTCATCACGAACGGTCATATCCGCGTGGTTAGAACCGAGCGACGTTCATTGGAGGTGGAAATACCTCCACAAGGAGAGCGGTTCGACTTTGCCAGAGAGTGTCGGCTTGAGGACTTTCCTAACGTTCAGGATCTCTTGCTCTGCTTTGGCAAGGAGAGGAATGACAGTGGATTGGTGCGAGATGCGTATGCTGTAGCATCTCGCGCTGTTGGCGTCAGGAGACTGCGGGCAACGCAATTGTGTAAGATATTGGAGAGAGGAAGATTTATTGATCGGGATCCTCGTGAGATGCGACCCATCGGATTTCGGCTGACACCAAAAGGCGAGGAGTGGGTAAAAGCGCAATCTCCTGACTCCTCCTCCTCGCCGGGATCGCAAGGCGATCAAGAGGGCGGCGCAGGAAACGATCCTCCGACTCCTCGTACCGACTCGGGTCAGGATACAAGTCCTGACGGCGACGACACAGAATTGGTTGTTCCCCCCAGCACCTCTACGGAACCACAAGCAGAGGGTGAGTCGCCTACGACTCCTGAAAGCGATGGCTTATTCAAGGCAGAGTCCACTGCTGTTTCTGCCTCGATCAGTGTGTTTGTGGGTAAGATGATAGAGCTTATCCGCGGCGCGCGAATCGGGCGGGAGCATTTTCGCAACGCGATGGAATCGCTGTTGGTAAGTGGGAGCAACGGGCCGATTTCAGATCAAGAGGCAGGAGCGGTTCTTGATCTGATCGCAGAGGCGATGGTGGAGACGGAGTCCGTGATTGAGATGCTGACGGCATCTCTCAACGCAATTGGCGACTCGTTCAAGGATACGGTTCGTCAAGTTCTCTTGTCTGATAAAGGTCAGCCACTTTCCCGTTATAGCTTAAACGCTGGTCTACGCGACAACAAACAAATACTCCGCTTTCTTCAAGAAGCTGAATCAGCGGTTTTGTTGGCGGAGAGCGGGGACTGGCGAGAACTGTTCGCGTGGTATCGAGCTGACAAAGAGGGCTAATGGATCTTGCGGGCGTAAGGGATGAGAATGTCATCATCCCTGCGCCCTTGCTTTTTTTTATACGAATCAGTTAATCTTGATTTTATATGAATACGTTTGAACGCTACTATCAAGCGGTTCGGTTTTTAGAGGGATTATCCAATATCGCTCCGCAAAAAAATTACATGACAAGCCATACGCATCCGGGGATGTATCTTAAACGGATGCAATATCTTTTGAAATTACTTGGGAATCCGCACATCGGACCGAAGTATATTCATGTTACTGGAACAGCTGGGAAGGGGACTGTGGCGAATATGGTGTATCAGGTGTTGTTGGAGTACTGTAGAGACGGGCTTAACCCCGTCTCTACAGTGCACGATATATCGAATGTCGGGTTGTTCACCTCGCCGTTCCCCACCACAACCATTGAAAAATTTTCAGTCAATGGAAGATATATTTCACCTGATGAATTTGCGGATTTGGTTGATAGTATCAAACCGGTATTAGATGTCATGGCGAAAAAATGTCCGCATGGGATTGCGTCGTATTTTGAAATTTGCACTGCGTTGGCATTGTTGTATTTTAAAGCAATGAACTGCACATGGGTGGTGTTAGAGGTGGGGTGTGGGGGGAGGTACGACAGTACGAACGTGATACCCGCGCCTGTTGCCGCGGTGATTACCAATATCGGATTAGATCATACAAAAATTTTAGGAAATACAGTATCAAAAATCGCATATGAAAAAGCAGGAATTATAAAAAAGGGATGTCGCGTATACACTGCGGAACAGCGACCGCGATTGCGAAAGATTTTTCAATATGAGTGCGATAAGGTTGGCGCGAAATTATTTTGCGTAGAGACGCCCCGTTGGGGCGTCTCCCGAAAGACGGGGCACCGCCCCGTCTCTACAAACAAAGCGTTGGTTCAAGCCGTCCTTACTGATGTAGGTATTTCTCAAAAAATTATTAACACCGGCATTGCGAAAGCAAAACTTCCATGCAGATTTGAAATCATTCAAAAAAATCCAATAGTTATTTTAGACGGCGCGCATAATGATTTAAAACTTTTTTCAACCATTGAAAACCTTGCTTTACTCTCGTATAAAAAATTATATTTAATTATTGCTTTAAGTGAGGCAAAGCGCGTGGATCAATCACTTGCTTTGTTATGTAAAAAAGCAGAACAAGTTATCTGTACACGATTTCAGAACGGCGGTCATAACCGGGCAGTAGCTCCACAAAAATTGGCGCAAAAGGCGAGGCATTGGAATAAACGCGTCTATTCGTTTCTTGACCCAATACGCGCTTTGGAGTATGTTTTTTCGATTGCCACGCAAGATGACGCAGTGCTTGTTACTGGGTCATTTTACCTGGCAGGCGATTTTCGCAAGCAATGGATCAGTGAAATGGCCATACTTGCCCATCGAACCAGCTTTCCGTTTAAGAAGCAGTAAAGGAGAGCGACATGTTGTTCCTTTCTTTTTTTGAGATACCCAGGACCGGTGTTGGGGTGTACCTGTGCGATGGTGAGAGGGAGTCATGGGTTCCTCTTGATGCCTTCTGTGATTGTTGTGGTCTTGATACTCAAGAAGCCAAGATAGTACGTGCTACCGTTGAATCTGTATGTAAGAAGGAGGAGTTGAATATCCTTTTTAAGCATTCGATCATGGCAAGTATATCAGTGGATCAAAAGCAGACGACCCCGGACTTCTTTTCCATATTGTGGCGATTAGAGTCCGTTGGGTTATGGCTTCTTGATAATAAAGGGCAGTCCCGTCTGTCTTCTGCCCCAGAGCTAATATCGTTCGAGGGCTTTGATATAAGGGACATCGCGAATACGTTGTTTGGTTCTGAAGAAGAGGAATAAGATGCTTCCTCTCTTATTGAGAGAGGAAGTAGGGGGTAGTGCGATTAACGCAACGCCCTCTTTTTTTTGCAAAAGAGCGCAAAGATGTGTATGGTATGAATATATGATGCAGATGATTTCAAAAAGTTTTATAGCCATTGCTATTGGGCTTTGCATTGTAGTTGTGATTGGTATTTTTGTATTATCTCAAACGAGTTCAAGTAGTGTGTTAAGGCAAAGTGGTAGTTCGCACAAGGAACAAACAATCGTTCTTACTGACGATATATGGACAGAGAAAATGCCAACCAAGTCGCCTGCTCCTGCGGCTGGAAAAGTACGCGCGTTGTTTCTTCCGTATGATAATTCTGCTCTTTCTCACAATGCCACAGTGTTTGCTTCTATAAGCCATCAGCCGATTAAACGGGTTATCATTATCGGTAGAGACGTGCCTCTGGCGCGTCTCCCCGTTGATGGAGACGCCCCAGGGGGGCGTCTCTACAACACAACAGTCGCTTCGTGGGATACGCCGTTGGGTATTGTCCATGGAGATGCCAACGTTGTGGCGCAACTGGGCGGTTCGGGTGATGACGCGATATTTGAAAAAGAACCAAGTATCACGGCTCATATTCCCTTGATTGCCAACTATTTTCCCAAAGCGAAAGTTATTCCTTTGATAGTAGGGAGTGATGTTACCATAGAAGACGCGCGAGAAAAAATCGCATCAATGTTGAATGACTCAACACTGCTTATCGCAAGCACACATCTCTCTTCTGATGCGCTTCAGCTGTTTCACGACGCGCATGCGCTATCAGTGATCCGCTCTCTTGATGAGCAAAGCACTGTATCTCTTGACGTGGAATCGCCAAAAGCGCTTTCTCTTTTTATTTCTTTATTGAAATCAATGAACATTGGATCATCTGATGTTGTATCAGCGCAATCATTTGTATCTTTAGATAACAAACACACGGGAACAGCGGTGATTCGTTTTTATGAAAACGGCACAATAGCGTCTCGGCCGGTATCGCTGTTGTTTTTTGGGGATATGATGCTCGGTAGAACTGTTGAGCAAAAGGTAACGCATAACAATCTTGATGTGCTGTTTGAAAACATGGTTCCTGCAGGCGCGAAAGAATTTTTTGGACAAGACGCGCTCATTTCAAATTTGGAAGGGCCGGTGGTGCAAACGCGTACGCCGAAATTTAAAGAGATTCAGTTTGGGTTTGATCCGGTGGTTGTGCCGCAACTCAAGTCATGGGGTTTTGACGCGTTTTCTTTGGCAAATAATCATGCATTAGATCAGCATTACGCAGGGCTTGAAGAAACAAAAAAACATATAGAAGGTAATGGGCTTGTGTGGTTTGGCGATCAGGTGAAGGAGTCAAATGAGAATGTAAAATTTATTGAGCAGGCCGGAAAAAAGATCGCCTTTATTGGGTTTAACACCACTGACAATCCGTTTTCCATAGAAGAAATGAAAAGTGTGGTAGAAAAAGCAAAAGAACAATCCCAGATTGTCATTGTGATGATGCATTGGGGGAATGAATATCAGTATCTTGGATTTTCTCCGCAACAGCAAGAGATAGCGCACGCGCTTGCAGATAGCGGCGCAGATGCGGTGATCGGCGGTCATCCGCATGTTGTTCAGCCCATGGAAGTGTATCATGGTGTCCCGATTTTTTATTCATTAGGTAATTTTATTTTTGATCAGTATTTTTCACAACCCACGCAAGAAGGGGTGGCTCTTGGGTTGGTCGTGGATCAGTCAACAATTCAAGCGTATGTGTTTCCATTTTTTTCACGCGGATCAATTCCGTCTTGGATGCCTCGGGATCAATCTGAATTGTGGCTGAACGCGTTTTATGAAAAATCGCTTATGGCCGAGGCATCAAATGTGCAAGGCAGTGCGGTAACCATAGATCGGAAATAAACAGTTTGTAGAGACGTCCCCTTGGGGCGTCTCATTGTTTTCTGCTATACTGTAAAGAATAGTAGAGACGGGGTTAACCCCGTCTCTACAAAAAAGTATGGCATCACACAACAACAAACATCAAAATCACACAGCGCATATTGTTGCCGTTGATATGGGATATGGTCATGAGCGGCCGGCGTATTCGTTAAAACACCTTGCGCGCGACGGCGAAGGAGTGATTGTGGCGAACAATTATCGTGGTATCCCGTGGAAAGACCGTTTTTTGTGGGAGAGTTCGCGCACGCTGTATGAAACATTGTCCCGCGCAAAGGCGGTGCCGTTTGTTGGAAAATATATTTTTGGTATTTTAGACCAAATGCAAGAGATTCAGCCATTTTACCCTGCGCGCGATCTTTCGCACCCAAGCGCGCAAACGCGCCAAATTTACGCGGCTTTCAAATTAGGGTTGGGCAGGGATTTAATAGATCGTCTTCGGGATAATCCTATCCCGTATATCACGACATTTTTTATCACCGCGTTCATGGCAGAGGAATTTGACTATCCGGGTGATATTTTTTGTATTACCACAGATACTGATATTTCTCGCGCATGGGCGCCTTTGGACCCGCGTAAAAGCAGAATCCAGTATTTTGCCGCCACAGGCAGATGCGTGGAGCGATTAAAACTCTATGGCGTGCGGGAAGAAAATATCCATTTGACAGGATTTCCATTGCCGCCTGATTTAATTGGCGGCGCTGATGCGGATATCGCGGTAAAAGCGCTTCGACGGCGATTGCATGTGCTTGATCCGCGTGGCGTGTTTCAATGTAAATATGGGAAAGTGGTATCACGCACATTAGGTGAAACAAGCCCGCCTCGTTCTGCTCCGCCACCAACAGTGCTGTTTGCTATTGGAGGAGCAGGGGCTCAAAAACAGCTGGCTCTTACGATTATGCATAGTTTGCGTCATGTGATCGCGCGTGGCGAGATTCGGTTGATATTATGTCCGGGTACGCGGTTGGGCGTAGCTCAATGGCTTGAACGGTATGCGCGGTATTGGAACTTAGGGAGTGCGTTAGGAAAAAATCTTATCATTTTCGCGGCAAAAAAACGGAAAATTTATTTTGAAGAATTTACCCGCTTGCTTGCTGAAGCAGATATTTTATGGACCAAACCCTCGGAATTGAGTTTTTATACCGGATTGGGTTTGCCGATTATAGCTTCGTATCCGATCGGGTCGCAAGAAGAGTATAACCTTCACTGGTTACATCAAGTAGGCGGTGGCGTATCTCAACCGGATCCGCGGTATGCTGGCGAATGGTTGATTGATTGGATTGAATCAGGCGCATTGGCGCGCATGGCATGGCATGGGTTTGTCGAGGCGCCGACTCATGGCGCGTATCGTATAGAGAATGTGGTGTTTGGCAAAAAAATGCCGATAGAGGAACTGCCGTTGATTGTTTAATATGAGGATTTCTCGCTCGCATGAAGATAATCGAACATATCGCAACTCGCACCATCGGGATAATCTTTTGGCATTTCCGAAAAATTTTGAATGGGGCGCGGCAACAGCGCCGCATCAGGTAGAAGGCAATAATATTCACAGTGATTGGTGGCAATGGGAGCCGGGTCATGTCGCGCACAATCAAACATCAGGCGAGGCGTGCGATCATTATCGCATGTTTCAATCTGATTTTGATACCATACAACAGCTCAATCATACCGCGCATCGGCTTGGCATTGAATGGGCGCGGCTTGAGCCGAAACAGGGCGAGTGGGATCAGGATGCGATTGAGCATTATCATGATGTGTTCCGCGCGTTAAAAAAACGCAACATAAAAATAATGCTGACACTGCATCATTTTACAAACCCGCTATGGTTTAGCGAGCAAGGGGGATGGGAGAAAAAAAAGAATATCAAAGCGTTTTTGCGGTTTGTTGAGTTTGTTGCTCAAGAGTATCATGAATATATTGATTGGTGGATTACAATCAATGAGCCAATGGTGTATCTTACTGAAGCGTATATTTTTGGACACCGGCCACCGCAAAAGATATCGCTGTGGATAGCGTATCGAGTGTATCGCACAATGGCGTGCGCGCATCGGCTGGCGTATAAAAAAATTCACGAGATTGATCCTCATGCCCGTGTCGGGCTGGCGCACAATGTTTCATCTTATCACGCCTATCGCAAACATGCGTTTTTGGATCAATTGTTTGAAATGATACTTGATCGTGTTACCAATCATGCGTTTTTAAAAAAATCAGGATTCCCTCAATGCCATGATTTTTTAGGACTGAATTATTATTTTCATATCCGCATCAAACATGTGCGCCTGATGAGTATACTGAAAAATTTTGATATTTTTGAACCAGTGATGACAGAACGGCGCGATACGTCTGATATCGGCTGGGAATTGTATCCGCATGGGTTATTTAATGCGCTGATGGATTTTGCCGATTCAGGCAAGCCGATATATATCACGGAAAATGGCATTGCGACAGATGATGATAAAAAACGGCAAAAATTTATTCATGAATATATTACTGAAATCTGGCATGCCATCAACGGCGGCGCGGATGTGCGCGGGTATTTTTACTGGTCGTTACTTGATAATTTTGAATGGGAAGCTGGGTTTGGTCCGCGATTCGGGCTTGTGCATATTGATTATCAAACTCAAAAGCGCACGCTCAAACAAAGCGCGCATCTGTACGCGGAAATTTGCAAGAAAAATGGGATAGAAGCATCGTAGTATACCTGTTATTTGTTTCTTGTTTTTTGTCGTTAGGTATCTTTCTATGTGGTTATGGATTGTATTGATTGCTCATTTATTGAACGCGTTGTCTTTTGTTGTGAGTAAATTCATTCTGGGCCATATACAGGTAAAGCCGGCAGGGTACGCCGGCATTATCGGAATCGCCAGTATTGTTGTGACTGCTCTCGTTCCATGGGGGTTTAGCCCATTGTCATTCGGCAGTGCGCTGATTGCTCTTGCAACAGGTGCGGTGTTTATTTGGGCGGTTTATTTCTTTTTTGTCGCTTTGGATTCAGATGAGGTTTCAACTGTCGTGCCTGTTATCGGCGCCACGATTCCAGTGATTACTCTTATTTTTGCCGCAATTTTTTTAAGAGAGCGTCTTTCATTTTCTCTCTATGTGGCAGTTGGCGTGCTTATCATTGGCACTATATGTATGCTATGGAAAGGGGGGATGAAGCTTCGCGGGGCGCGTCGTCAATCGTTGCGCGTGGCTGTTATAGCGGCTGTGCTGTTTGCGTTATCATCAATCGGGATGAAATATATTTTTAATCACACTGATGTTATCAATGGATTTATTTGGACTCGATGGGGATCGGTGGCGGGTGTTGGTGTTTTTTTGCTATCGCCTGTACAAAAAAAATATGTGAAAGATGCGTTTCGTGTATTGTTTTCAAAATCAGGGTTGGTATTCGGGTTGGGAGAATCATTCGGTGGGGCTGGGTTTATTGTATTGACATACGCGCTGTCTCTTGCGAGCCCGACAGTGATTAATGCTTTGCAAGGGGTTCAGTACGCGCTCTTGCTTGCGATTGCGATTTTGGGTTGGATATTCAAACCGGATCTGTTAAAAGAATCATTCACCAGGCGCGAGATTATTTTTAAAACAATCGGAATCGTATGTATTGGCATAGGCGTATGGGTTATTGCTGGTTTGTAGAGACGCCACCCTGTGGCGTCTCTGGAGATGCAAAGACAGAGACACCCCCTGCCAAAGGTGGGCAGGCAAGGGGTCGTCTCTACAGATGACGTATATGAAAAAAAAATCAATCATAAAAACAATTGAGCGCTTTGTCTTGGAGTTATTTTTAATCACAAGCGCGATTGCGATTTTTCTTTTGATTGCAACGGTTACATGGAATTCATACAGTCCGCGTCATAATCAAGCATGGGGAGCAACATTTAGTATCCCGTATGCCCATTATTTAGGATTGGATTGGAAAAATGTTTTTACAAACAGCATGGACGATCTTGGTATTCGTTTGTTTCGCATTCCTGTGTATTGGAACACAGTGGAGCGGCAACAAGGCACGTATGATTGGACAGCGTATGATTGGATTGTGGATGAGGCGGAAAAACGAAACGCGTCATTGGTGTTTGTTATAGGCAACCGCGTTCCGCGCTGGCCTGAATGTCATCCTCCTGAATGGGTGGCTCGGCTTTCGGATACAAAGCGGAACAAGGCGATTGAATCGCTGTTACGGGAAACGGTTCTTCATTTTAAAGAGAAACAAACGATCATACGGTGGCAAGTTGAAAATGAGCCGTTTTTAAAATTTTTTGGAGAATGTCCGCCATTGGATGAAGCGTTCTTTAAGCAAGAAATAGCATTGGTCCGATCCCTTGATCCAGTACGGAAAATTCAAGTTACGGAAAGCGGAGAGCTGTCATCTTGGTTGCGCGGCGCGCAAATCGGCGATGTGCTGGGTATCAGCGTATATCGGACAGTGTATAATTCTTTGGTGGGATTTGGAGAATATCCGTTTGGTGAAACATTTTATCAAATCCACTGCCAATGCTTTCTGAAAATTTCACAAAACGAAATATTTTTGCTATAATCGGATTTCTTGGTTGCGAAAAATCTTCTTTTAGTATCAATTCTATCTTTTTAGGAAGTGCGCCTGGGTTAAAAAATTCAAATCTATCGCTAAATACCCTGATTCTGGCATTTCCACTACTAAAATAATCTGTATGAATCAATAAATTAACCAGCGCCTCCCTAATTGCTTGTAAATGTGGGGGGTCATCATCCCGTATCCCCTGCTTAACAGAAAAAGGGACTTCTACCCTTTTACTTAAACGCTCATAGATATCAAAAAATGCATCGAATAAATTCTTCTCAGAAGAGATCCGAAAAGAATAG